>Ga0209485_1000016_pt1 | contig 83419 bp, 53 predicted proteins | sample NCAS100_FD_187516 | JGI IMG/M metagenome (GOLD analysis project Ga0209485, IMG submission 187516) | Agricultural soil microbial communities from Utah to study Nitrogen management - NC AS100 (SPAdes) (version 2) | ecosystem: Environmental > Terrestrial > Soil > Agricultural land | place: USA... | reverse complement strand
GGCGGGTGGAACAGGCAACAAGGGTCCCTGGCCCACCTCCTTCGCCCCGTATGGTCCATTCGGATCAGGATCTTCGATCAGGTACGTCTCGACGTCGCACATCTCCATCGTCGTCGGACTCTTGTACTCCAGCATCGATGGAAACTTATGTACGACGTTTCGATTCGTGCGATACGTCATCTCCTCCATCAGGATCTCGCCCAGTCCCATGTAGACACTGCCCTCGACCTGCCCCAGGACGAGCATCGGATTGATCGATCGCCCAATGTCGTGCGCGATCCAAACCTTTTCGACGACGACGATCCCCGTATCAGGATTCACATCTACCTGCGCAACGGCAGCGGAATAACTGTAGGCAGGCGATGGTCCAACACCCGATCCTTTGAACTTGCCCGGGGAACGCGGCGGCGAATACGAACCAACCGTTCCGATTGTCCCAAACTTCGACTCCGCCAATACAACCGCTTCCGCAAACGAAACCCCAACGTCCGGATTCTCGACATCAAACACCCGTCGCTCAGCCAGCGAAAGGTTTTCGATCGGCACGCTCAGCTTTTCGGCGACCGCCATTACCAACAACTCACGCGCCCGCTCCGCAGCCTGAATCGCGGCGTTACCAGTCATCAACGTGACGCGGCTCGAATAGCTCCCGAGATCGACCGGCGTGAGATCCGTATCCGCCGTCACAACGCGAATATCAAACGGGTCGATCCCCAATACCTCAGCAACGATGTAAGCGAGTATCGAATCTGACCCCTGCCCGATATCTGTCGACCCGCACATGACGCAAACACCGCCCTGGCGATCGAGTCGAAGCTGCACACCGGATTGCGGCATGTTGTTCCAGTAGATCGGCAATCCTGCGCCGCAGAGGTATGAGCTGCACGCGATACCAATCCCTTTACCGTACGGAAGCTTATGAAAACGATTCTTCCAGTCTGACCCATCGACAACTCTATCGATGCACTCGCCCAACCCCATGCTGCCGATCCGTAGATAATTTGCCGTCACAGTATTCGGCGGTACGAGATGTTTTCGCCGCATCTCCGCCGGATCAAGTCGCAACTGCTCGGCGATCTTGTCGATCTGCACTTCCAACGCATAACGCGGCTGCGGCGTACCGTGCCCGCGTTTTGGTCCACAGGGCGGCTTGTTGGTAAAGGTTCGTATACCCTGAAACTTGTAACGCGGCACGTTATACGTGACTGTTTGCAACGCGCCCGTATAGAACGTGCTCGCTACGCCGTAACTGCCATACGCACCACCGTCGAGGTACGTCTGAAAGTGCATCGCCGTGATCGCGCCGTCGTTCTTCACGCCGGTTTTGACCTTCATCAAAACAGGGTGACGTCCACGGTGGCAATAAAAGACTTCCTCGCGGGTTAGCGTGACCTTCACCGGCCGTCCAGTGATCATCGACAGCTTGCAAACAACGACTTCGTGATTAAACGGATCGCTCTTGCCACCAAAACCACCACCGTTCGGTGTCGCGATAACGCGAATGTGACTGGCCGGCAGTCCGAGCACTTTTGCGAGCGCGCGATGAACGTAGTGTGGCGTCTGCGTCGAACTCCAAAGGACTATTTTCCCGTCGGAATCAAAATGCGCGACCGCAGCGTGCTGCTCGAGAGGCAAGTGCGTGTTGCCTTCGTAGAAGAACGTGTCCTCACGCACCAGATCAGCCTCGGCAAAGCCATCGTCAACGTTACCAAACTCCAATGAAACCTTTTTGTGCACGTTGCCGCCGTCGCCGTAATCGTGAATCCGCGGCTCGTCGATCAGTACCGCCTCCTCGATCGTCGAGATCGTATTCAACGGTTCATACTCGACCTCAATGAGGTTCATCGCATCGAACGCAACGTCCTCATCGATCGCGGCCACTGCCGCAACCGGATCGCCGATGAAGCGTACCTTGTCGATGCACAGCGCATGTTCGTCCTGGCTGACTGGCAGAATGCCGTACGGAATCGGCAGATCTTTTCCCGTGATAACAGCAAAAACGCCGGGCACTGCCAGCGCTTTCGAGACGTCGATATTCTTGATCAACGCGTGCGGCAGGTGGCTGCGCAGGATCTTGCAGAACAGCATTCGCGGCAGCATGATGTCGTCGGCAAACTTCGTCTGGCCCACGCACTTCGCGCGCGCGTCGACTTTCCGAAATGGCTTGCCGATTACTTTGAAATCCTTATCCGCCATGTTGAACAACCAAAAGTTTTCCGCAAAGTCGCTAAGACAGTTTAGTTTTTTGTGTTACTGCCTGGGGTAGCTCAATATCTCCGTCACTCTTAGCGTCCTTGCGTCTTTGCAGAACTGTCTTCTTCTCGCATTTGTACAGCCGCTAATTCTACGGCCTCGTAAATCTTTAAATACCCGGTACAGCGACAGAGATTGCCGGACAACGCCTCCTGAATCTCTGCGCGCGACGGATTCGGCGTTTTCGTCAACAACTCCTCCGCCACGAGTAGAAACCCAGGTGAACAGTAACCACATTGGGCCGCACCGAGATCCGCAAATGTCTGCTGCAGCGGATGAAGCTCGGCGCCCTGCGCCATTCCCTCGATCGTTTTCACTTCGCGGTCTTCCGCGTCAAGACCCAGCATCAGGCACGAAAGAATCGAACGCCCATCAACGAGCACCGCGCACGTCCCACACTCGCCCAGTTCACATCCGTGCTTCGTCCCGGTGAGATTAAGATCCTCACGCAGGACTTCGAGCAGCGTCTTGTGCGGGGCGAAGGCGACTTCGACGTGTTCGCCGTTGAGTGTAAACCCGATCTGTTTCTTACTGTGGAGCGGCACCGTCTTTCTTCTTGACCTTATTCAAAATCGTATTGTCGATCAACCTCGTCTTGCCGATGTACGCGGCAAGTGCGATCAGCGTGGGCCGTTCATCAATTCGGTCGACCTTTTCCAGCGTTTCGGCATCAGTGATGGCCACGTAGTCGAGACGTGCGCGCGGTTCGGATTCGACTGTGGACCGAATCAACTCCGCCAGGCGTCCGGCACTTCGCTCGCCGTCTTTGAACGCATTCTTCGCCTGGCCCAGCGCGCGGTGAATGATCGTAGCCGACTGTTGCTCGTCTGGCGTCAGATAAAGATTACGCGACGAGATTGCAAGTCCTGAATCTTCCCGCACGATCGGTAAGATGACGATCTCAGTATCGAACGCGAGATCCTTCACCAGGCGTCGAATAACGAGCGCTTGTTGCGCATCTTTCTGTCCGAAGAACGCAAAATCAGGCCGGACGGTGTTCAAGAGAATCGTCACTACTGTCGCTACACCGCGAAAGTGGCCCGGACGAGATGCCCCCTCGAGTTGTTCCGACAAACTCTCGACGTTGACGAAGGTCGAAAACCCGCGCGGGTAAATCTCTTCAACTGTCGGCGCGAAGATGTAATCGACATTGTAGTCGGTAAGCAGCGCCGTATCTTTCGTCAGATCCCGCGGATAATGTTCGAAGTCCTCACCTGGTCCAAACTGTGTTGGGTTCACAAACACCGAGACGACCACGACGTCGCACATTCTTCGCGCTTCGCGCACGAGACTCAGGTGTCCTTCGTGCAACGCCCCCATCGTGGGAACGAGGCCGATGGTTCTATCCTGTTCACGGCGGATTTTGCGCGCGACGGAAGTCATGCGCTGACGGCGGTTGATGATCTCCATAGTCTTGAGGTTGGAATCAGGACTTCTCGCCTTTTGAGTTTCTCGCGGGGATCTCTATATCCAGCTCTTCTGCGGTCTCGGCGGGTAGACCATACGACTCCGCTTGCGAAGGATACGTGCCGTTACGAACGTCGTCGGCATATTTGGTGATGGCGTCAGTCATTACGTCGCGCAAGTTTGCATAAGGCCGCACGAAGCGCGCCTGCTTGCCAAACGACAGACCCAGCATGTCGTGCAGAACCAGCACTTGAATATCGCAATGAACACCGGCGCCAATTCCGATCGTGGGAATACTGATGCTCTCGGTGATCAACTTCGCGATCTCCCTCGGTACTACTTCCAGCACAACGGCAAACGCGCCAGCATCTTCCATCGCCTTTGCGTCGTCAATTAACTGTTGCGCGGCCTGGGCCGTTTTACCCTGCACGCGATACGCGCCGAGCTGGTTGATTGACTGGGGCGTCAATCCGATATGGCCCATCACACTGATTTCTTCATCGACCAGCCGCTTGACGAGTTGCACGCGCTTGTGACCGCCTTCGAGTTTGATGGCCTCCGCGCCGCCTTCTTTGACGAGACGCAACGCATTGCGTACCGCGTCGTCGTCACCAGTATGAAACGTTCCGTAAGGCATGTCGGCGACAAGCAGCGCACGTTGCACGGCGCGGCGGACGGCTTTCAGATGAATAAGAATTTCATCCAATGTCACCGGTACAGTGTTGCCGTAACCGAGCACCACATTTCCCAGGCTGTCGCCGACGAGTATTACGTCGATTCCGGCCTCGTCGACGATGCGCGCCGTGGGATAATCGTAAGCTGTAAGACAAACCAACCGTTCGCCTCGTTGTTTGCTGGATCGCAAAGACGGGGCACTAACCTTCTCCGGACGTTCAGGCTTCAGATAAGGCATTTTTCAGCTCTCTTTACACCACGATTTGTGGACAATTGGATTGCCAGAAAGACGGAAAATTTGGCTATGTCGCGGGCTTGATAACAAGTGTGGGCATTATAGCGACAATCGAAATTTTTAGCACTTCCATCGAGCTACCGACGAATTGTCGTTGGTGTTCGCCAATAGTTCGCCAATCGACTTTCCGAGGACGGGGTGAACGAGGGAGGGAACGAGTTCGTTGAGAGGCACGAGAACGAAGCGACGGTGGTGCAAACGCGGATGCGGAAGGGTAAGAAACTCAGTCTCCACACACGCGTCTTTACAGACAAGCAGGTCGAGATCTATGGTCCGCGGACCCATGTGAATTTCGCGCGTACGACCGAGTGAATCTTCGATTCGCAGAAGGCGCGCCATGACTTGTTCGGGCGCCGGAAGTGTGGAACCACGCAGTTCGGCGACCATGTTGAGAAACGGGGGCTGGTTTTCATTTTCGACTGCTTCAGTTTCGTAAATGTGCGACAAGCGGATCACGTCGAGTCCGGCTTCGAACATGCCTCGTACGGCCAGCAGGAGACAACCGGCACGGTTGCCGAGGTTTGAACCTAGTCCGACGTATGCGTTTTGAATCACGTTTTGAGCTTTGTGCTTGGTACTTAGGTCTTTGTGTTACCGCCAGGAACAAAGTACAAAGTACCAAGAACAAAATACAAAGTACCAAGCACAAAGCGCTAAGCACAAACTGACAATGTCGCAACTCGGCACACTCATCTGGTTGAAATGGAGACTGCTGCGTAACTCACTGCGGTCCAGCAAGGCTGTCGTCAACAAGTTGGCGACGGTGTTGGGCATGCTCGCAGCACTCGCCTTCTCGCTTGTTGTGGCCGTGGGTTTGGGAGCTGTCGCTTACGCGCTCACAAACCCGGACATTATGGGAGAAGTCCTTAAACGGAATTCGCGAGGGGAGATACCGGTCGGGGCGACGACGGAGTTCATTTTCTTCTCGATGCTTGGATTCCTGTATCTGATGTGGGCCACGGTGCCGCTGAGCATCGGCGGCAGCAAACAGTTCGACGCCGGTAAATTGCTGATGTATCCGATCACGTTGCGGAAACTGTTTGCCGTCGATTTCATCAGCGAGTTCACAACATTGCATTCAGTGTTTGCGGTTCCCGCCATGCTGGCAATCAGCATCGGTGCGGGTTTGGGCTCCGGCAACCTCGCGATTGCGTTGATTGGAGCGGTGCCGGCGACGTTATTCGGCGTGTCGCTTTCGAAGTGGCTTTCGACGACGATCGGTTCGCTCTTGCAACGCAAACGTGCTCGCGGCGAGACGATCATCGCACTGATAGGCGCGGTCGCAGGATTAACCGGCGCGCTCGCCGGACAGATTGCTCCTACGCTGTTTCGTCACGCGGAGTCGTTGCGCTCGTTACGTTGGACGCCACCGGGAGCAGCTGCTGTGCTGTTCACTGGCGCGGCCGGTAGCGGAGTCGAGTATGTGGTCGCGTTCATCACGTTGAGTGCTTACACGTTAGTACTGATCGCCGGCACTTACTGGATAGCGCGTCGCGCAGCGCTCGGTCTTGGGGGACGCAGACGACGCAAGGCGGTTGTTGAGGCAACTCTCGCCCGACCGGCTTATGTCGGCTGGCAACTCCCGCTCTTGTCGTCAGAACTCTCCGCGATCGTTGAGAAGGAACTGCGCTACGCAATGCGCAACGCACAAATAAAAATGATGGCGATGATGCCGTTGATCCTGATTGCGATCCGGCTCTTCAATCGCCGCCGGATGGGAGATTTTCGATCGTCAGCACAAGCCGGCGAGTTTATAGCCTACTTGTCTGGGCTGATGGCGAGCGGGGGAGTGCTTTACGTGTTTCTAATCCTCGGTGGGATCTCCGCGAACCTCTTTGCCTTCGAAGAAGGCGGGATGCGCACTTACATTCTGGCGCCGATCGACAGACGCAAAATACTGATAGGGAAGAACATTGCCACCACGATTGTCGCGTTTGTGTTTTCCGTCGCGCTGCTGATCCTGAATGCGATCGTGTTTCGCGATATGTCGGCGGGCGACGTTGTCTTCGTATTCTTAAGCTTCATCGTGTTTGCCGCAATCATGGCGATCTACGGCAACTGGGTTTCGATCCGCTTTCCCAAACGGATGCAATTCGGGAAGCGGATGAACGTTTCCGGCGTCGCCGGACTATTGCTGATCCCGATGATCATCGTGCTCGGCGCGCCACCTTTTCTGGCTGCGGTTGCGGGATATCTCACTAGCAGCGTTCCTGTTAGCTATGCAACGCTTGCGCTGTTCGCGATCATCGCAATTGCGGTCTACTCGATCGTCATCAATTCCCAGGGCCGCGACCTCGCCAGGCGCGAGATAGATATACTTGAAACGGTGCGGGAGGCGCCAGATGAATAGGCTGATCGTTTTACTTATGTTACATGCTTTTCACAAGAAGTGAGTTTTGGGCGGACTCTTCTCTGCGGTTCCTCTGTGCATCTCTGCTTTCTGTGCGTTTAACCGTCATTTCTACCAGAGAGGCCGCAAAAATATACAGAGGGCCGCAGAGAAAACCGATCAGATACCACTTTTTGTGCAAAGCTGATGTTACACTACGCTGACTACGGCAATGGCTCGCAGACGATTTCGCAGCAACCAACGGCACGAACCTACTACTGAGCGTTCGTTCCAGGAATACATCCTCTCGACTCCCGCTCCCCAAACATCGAGAACCGAACTACTGCGGCTGGTCCGCGGCGGCGAGGACACGTTTCTCGAACTCAAAGTAAAACTCTCAAACACGGAAAAGATCGCGCAGGAGATCGTCGCACTGGCAAACACGGGCGGTGGCGTGATCGTCTTCGGCGTCAACGACCAAATGCGCGTCGAAGGAGTCGACGATCCGGAGCGGGTGCAGGAAGATCTGGTCCGAATTTGTCGCGAGGAAGTTCAGCCCGCGCTGGTCCCATTTATCGACCGCATCGCACTCGATAACGGACGTCGCATCGTTGCTCTCGACGTCGAAACAAAACGTCGCCCGTATCGCACACGCGACGGCCGGTTCTATTTGCGCATCGGCGCGGAAAAGCGCGAGGCCTCGCGCGAAGAGATCTCCGCGCTGCTCGACGAGGCGCGGCCACTGCGTTACGAAGCTGTACCGGCGCTCGGCGCAACGATCGCCGACATCGACGAAGCGCACCTGTGGAGTTATCTGCGTGAGTTTGAAGGCGGTGCGTTTGAGGAAGCGTTGGTAGTGGGATACCCGACCAGCGACGTGCTCGAACGGGATCTGTTAATGGCGACAAGCGACGGCCAGGAACTAGTGCCGACCGTGGCTGGACTGCTGCTCTTTGGTCGTGACGAGCGCGTCGCGGAGTTGCTGCCGCGCGGTTCGGTGACGGCGACGCGGTTCTCAGGTGATTCTCCGCAATCGCCCGTGATCGAGCGCGTCAAGCTGACAGGCAATCTACTGTCGATTTATGAAACGCTGATGCGTTTCGTTAGTCGCTACTGTGATCTGCATGAAGTGAGGCCCAAGAGTATACCGGAGATAGTCGGAGACGACTCACCAGTGCCGGCGCGGGCCAACTATCACCGTGGCGTTGTTGCCGAAGCGATTGCAAACATGTTGGCCCATCGCGATCTCGCACTGCGCGATCTGCCCAGCCGGTTGCACGTTTACGATCACTCGCTTGAGTTTGTGAATTCGAGAAGGAGTGTTGGTTTCTCCCCAGTAGCGCAGAAAGCGATTCGCTACGGTATGCCGCAACGATTGAATCCGCAGCTCGCCTCGGTGCTGACAAACGCGGCCTATGGTTTGAAGCTTCAGCTCCGTGGTCTACCCTCACTACTCCGTGAGACTAAACGATTTTCCAACCGCAAAGCCGAGATCGTTTCGTTCAACGATGAGTTTCGTTTGCGAGTTTACGGAGCGTGAGCGATTCCCCGCCAAGTCGTGCGCCAATGACAAATGAGAAACGTCAAATGGCAAACGGCAGATGACTACTTCTTATCCTTTTCTGATTTTTCAGGTTTCGGCGCGTTGTAGTACTGCCGGGCCTGGATCACATATTCCTTGTCGTCGTAGGTTCCATCGCCGTTGACGTCAACGCTGACTTTTAGCTTGTGTTGCTTTCCGTCGCGAACGTCGCCGGGATTGAACGCCAGACTGTACTGGCTTCGCAGCAGCGCGTTGATATTGCCGAGTACCTTCGGCAACTCGCCCTCAAAAGTCACCGGGAAGTAGGCGCCGCCGGTTTCTTTCGCGAACGTAGTTAGAGTGTTGTCGGCTTGCAGCCAACTCATTCGTCCCGGCATACCAAACACACCGTCGGTCGCGGGCAGTTGGTCGCCATACTTCTTCTTAAACAAGTTTCCAGTGCCGATGATGTAAACCGGAACGCCGGCGTTCTGAAGGATCTTCCGCGTTTTGTCGTAATTGATCTTGCTGAACGTGTCGAGTCCTGACGCCACCAGAATCACCGCGCGGCGCCGACCCTGAACTGATGCGAGACCGGCGTAATCGGCTTTGTCAGATTCCGTATTCTCGAGCACGACCGCGTCGCCGCGCCCGCCCATAAGGACAAAGTTCAGAGCGTCGAAGAGGTTAGTCTCACGGAATGCGGGCTGGTTCCGCAACAGCAAACTGACCACTTGTTGTAGTCGGCCTGGATCGTTGGTGAAATCCGTCAACGGAGTCGGACGAATATCGAAGGCTACCACCGAAACATAATCGTCGGGTGGTTTGATGAATTGAGAAAGAAACATCGCCGTCGGGCGAATCACTTCGTAAGTTCCTGGTTCGTAGCCGCCGCTTCCGTAAAGTCCAAAAATTTCCGACCACTTGCTGTATTCGACAACCATCGCGACGGTGATCGGCGCTTCAGGCGTAGAGAAGTTGGTGATGGTTTGTTGCGTGCCGTCCGCGTAGATCGCGAAGTTCGGTTTCTTCAGCCCGGTCACTATCTGGCCGCTCTTCTTGTGATAGATAACGGCGTCGATATTTACGATCTGGGTCGAAATGGCGACCTTCTCAAGGTCTTTTGGAGCGACTGGTTCCAGGTCTTTGGGAAGTGGCTCCTGCTCGCCTTCTTTCGTTGGCGTCTCGCCAGGTCGCTTGTTTTTCTTCTCATTTGAAGTCGGGGGTTGCCGGCGCGACTGCGAGAATCCCGGATTCACGTAGAGTCCCGCGATTAGCAGACATGAGAGAACGATACCAAAAAGCGGATATGCGCGATTAAATCTCATAGTAATCAACTCCCGAGGACAAATGAGGACAGTAAATCGGTGTGATGCACGCGCAGCAACTGAAGTTTACCTGGTTTTAATCCGTGTTTTGGAAGACACGGATTTTCCATCAAGTCTTACTGCCCTTAGCGGCCGCTGGCTTCTGCTTCGATAACAATGTCGTAGCTGCCGGTATTATCTGTCAAGTCGCCCTCGTTGACACCGAGAAACAGCACGCCGTCGCGTTGCGCCACAAACTCCCTGCGGGGACCGATCACAATAAACTCGTCGTTGTCGTCCCCGATCACCGCGATCAACGCGCCGGTCGCTTCGTTGCGCATCAACTTGTCGTTGTCGTTCACACTGGCCAGACCGCCCGGCATCGAAAAGCGCCCGCGTCCGAGCGACACGCGACCCGAGGCACTGATGCGGAGGCGCTGTCCTTTACGAACGACGAGCCCGCTGTTTGTCCAACCATTGTTCGCGGCGTCGGCTCGCACGGGGACTTTAATGGTAAAGAACGTCGGTGGCGCAGACGACACAGATGGTCCATCGATTCTTGGGTCTGCCGCCGGCGGCTCGGAACCTGTGTTGCGATTGTTGATGACCGGCGGCGGATTGTTTCGCGCCATACTCCCGTCGTCGGTCGCTGTCGCCGGCCCCGATCGTGAATCGAACTCGATTGACTCCACGTCCTCGACATAAACAGTAGTTTGACCGCGCCTGCCTCTGGCGTTACCGCCGATCAGGATCGTGAACTGCTGGTCCTTGAATCCGATCACCTGCCCTCGAATGACACTGCCGTCTTTAAGACGAATTGTATCGGCGAGTAAAGGAGTAGCCAGGGAAAGGAGCAGGGAAACGGAGAGCAGAAGCCGAAATGTTTTCTTCATGATACTTCTCCCTTTTGGGGCATTCCGTTGGACGAGGTTTAGCAAGACTCGAATGCTTTTGCAAGCGGGAGAGGGAAAGCGCGTCCCAGCTTCGGATGCGCACCGTTCAGGAATGGTTGCGGTTTATTTGTGAGGAGGGGCGGGCGGCGTCGTGTTCAAGGATCGTACTCCGGATCATTGGGCCACGACGCCGTCTAGTTAGAGGTCTGTCAGCCTTAAGGCTGATCACCGCTCGGTGCATCGGACGGCTGGACCTATTCGAAGGCTTCCTTCGCGGTGCTCGCGTGTCGATCACTCTCCAAGTCGATTATGCGTTTACAACTGCGGCGTCAGTTCGAGACTCCATTTCTTTAACTTGCCCATGTCCTGGCCCGCGAGATCCGTGATGCGCAGCACCCAGTTGCCCTGGACGGGTTGACCGACTAGCGGCAACAGTGGCGACGATGGTGAGTTTGAGTCGAGGTCCAACGTCAGGTTATCGGCGTCGCCACCGCCCTGAGCGTGAACGATCGCTCTTCTTCCGTTTGGAGAGAAGAGTTCAACCCGCAGGTCGCCGATAAAGGTATGTTCGACCTGTAGGGCGAACCGAACCTGTCTCGTCGTTCCCTGATTTGTAAACGCCAACGAGCTGCTGACGCCCGTCGGATCAGCATCGGGAATTGTCAGATTGGGTTCGAGCTCGTGCCGTTCCACCTGACTGGCGAGACCATCGAGCTCAATTTCGAGTTTCCAGGCGTCGAGCCTGCCTGTGTCCTGACCAACAATGTCGCGCACGAGCAACTCCCAGTTACCCGCAGCGGGCTTGCCGATGAGTGCTGCCAACGCTGCGTTCGCACTCGAATCAAACGTCTGCTGGAGGTTGTCCTGATCGCCACCCTTGCGATCATGAATCAACGCTCGGTCGCCCGACGGGCTTACCAGCTCGACTTGAAGATCGCCAATAAACGTATGCGTGATACCGACACCGGTACGAATCCGTCGCGTAAGTCCTGCTTGATTGAGCGCAAGCTGGCTCGAGATGCCGGCGGGATTGTTGTCCGGAATAGCGAGTGCCGGTGCGACCTCGAGCGTAACAACCTGGCCCACAACTTCCGGCCCGACACGGAAATTGATTACCGGTCCCGGCGCGGAGATCTGTGACAGGACCAAACGCGAGTCGACATTGTCCCATTGCCGCGACGAAGGCGTCGTCGCATGCGACAGCGCTGTTCCGCTAATCGCTCCAAACAAGTCGCCTCCGTCTCCACGATTACCGTTGTGTTCAAGGTCCATGCGCCCATCGGCTTGCAACAGCGCGCACTGATAGTGACGCGTTGACGAGCCTTCCTGAAATTCGTTTGACCCATCAGTGTCGCAGTGATATACGGCGAGACCGCTCGACGGTAGGTGTTGGTCCAACCCCATCTTCGTGCGGTTCTCGACGATGAAGTACTCGTTGAACTTGTCAGTCGGGTATCTCATCACCGTTCGATAGTCAGCGTGTCGCGTTTCCTTCAATCCAGGGAGGGAAAGATCGATCCGGTTGTCGCACCAGCCGGCGAGGTCGCGCAGATAAGCGCAGACGGGCGCGGGCGTACGGCCGTTGTTCAGGTGATTGCCGGCGCCCATCAAACAATAGGAGCCGATACCGGCACTCTTTACGCCGTCGCCGTCACGATTGCCGTAGTCGTACATATCGGGAAAGCGGCAAAGCAGGTGACCATTTTCGTGACAGAACGTGCCGATCGTAAGATCGCTGGGACTGCTTCCGAGACCCGTCAACAGGTAGAAGTTGGTACGCATGTTGCCAAGCTGCATTTCGAGAAAAGAATTGTGCGGCCACAACTCTTCCTCGTACCGGGATTGACCGGCATAAAGGAAATTTACGGCGTCGATGATCCCGTCGTTGCGCGAATCAAACTGGCTGAGGTCGATGCCGGTGGCCACGGCCAGTTGCATCGCCTCGGGAACGAGTGAGTGGTTCACGTAAAACTGTTGATTGCGGCTGAGCTTCACTGGACCAACAACCACGTTGGTGTAATCAAGCTTGCCACCCGAAACGAGTAAGAAGTAATCACGGGCCGAACAGAAGTTGCCGTTGCGAGTGTAATTCTGCCCGTTCAGCATCTCCTCAACATCTTGTTTCGTGATGGTCGTCGTCAGGTCCTGAAACTCGACGATGATTGTGAGACCGCGCACGGTCCCCGTGCTTACGCGACGGCCGATGAGAAGACCGCTGTTTGGTCCAAGCGTTTCAAAGGTGTCGGCGGAGGTAAATATTGGCGGTGGTGGCTGGCGCGTAGCGTGTCGCAGCGTGAACTTCTGTTGACGCACTGCTTCGGATTCCGTCATGTGCCGGCGAAGTTCTGGGGGCGGTGGCACGCTCATCGGTATCCCCGTCGAAACGAAGCGACCGTTAATGGTTTGGGCGTAGCAGTACAAACCTTTTTCTACGTCGTAAACGACGGTGAAACCATCGATGGTTTCGTATTGCGCATAATGTTCGTCCCCGATGACCACGAGACGGACGTCGGGGCCGTTCTCTTGTTTGAACGTCAATTGTTCGTTGAAAATTCCGCTCATGAGGGTATTCCTTTCTTTGGAGCGATGGAGTTAGCGGCGCCTCAGACGGCGGCTTCCTTGGTTAATCCCCGGTGTCAGGCGGGGAGCGCTTCCTGATTTTGGCTTCGGCTTTCGCAGCGCGGACGGGAAAAGCTTCTTCAAGGTGTAACGGCACATTCGCAGGAGGTTCTTCGCTTGTTGGAGTCTTGCTCGAGATGAATCTTCCGGTGTCGTCGGTTAAAGCGTAAGTGTAGAGCCCGAGTTCCGAGTCGTATATCACTGTGTAGCCGTTGGTCGTTTCGTAGCGCGCGTACGACTCATCGCCGTTCACGACGAGAGACACATCAGGGCCGTTCTCCTGTTTAAAGCTAAGCGTGTCGCCGAAAATGCCGGTCATGGTTCTTTTTAGACTCGCCGAGAGTACACCTTTTCATTTCTATATGCGATGAAAGTTCGGTTTCGTTTCCGAGAGTATCTGAGGGGGCGATCTACGGTTGGTTTTTTGATTTGTTTTGACTTAGTTCTGACTCTGCGGCGATGTAGCCGAAGCTAGCCCACTGGTCTCCCGCAGTGATTTGCTGGAAGGTTTTAATGGCAACCTCGCGCTGACCGTGGTAAAGAAACCAATTGCCGAGACCGTAACCGAGGGTTGCATTGCTCACGTTGTTGGCGGGTAGGTTAAGTTGGTTCCATAGGTCGGCCGCCCGATGTGTTCCTCTGTAAACCCGGATCAACGCGTAATAGTCGTCGTTCTCGATGATGTCGAGGTCGTCTTTAATTGCCGCAACTGTTTTGCGAGCTTCGTCTTCACGTCCTAAACGGCGCAACGTCATGTAAAGCCAGTGGGTCGTCGCGACGAGCATGTCGGCGTTTGTAGAAACCTTTTCTGCTTCACGATATGCGTCGAGTGCACTCTGAAAATCGCCTTTGAGGTAATGAGCGAGGCCCAGGTGATACCAGATGTTCGATTGCAGCGTGCTGGTGGGAATGTTGCGGGCATTAGGCAGGCCGTCAGGTTCGATCTCGTCGGGCCTGCCCTTGATCAGTCTCGACGCTTTTTTAAAATCGGCGATCGCGTCATCGAAACATCGCAGAGTGATGAAACGATGGCCGCGATGTCGATACAGTCTAGCGTCAGCAGGGAATCGCTTGATGCCGTCTGTGAAAATACGAATCGCATCTTTGTAACGTCCGAGGTACGCGGTGCGTCTTCCGAGCCAGATGATCCGATCAGCGGAGTTTCGATCTTTCTCGTAGAGTTCGCGTGCCTGGTTTAGCCTTGTTTCAAAGTCTCTCCGCGCTTCGGCCGAAAGTTGTGGCGCAACTTCGCGCGCCGTTTGCAGGCAATTCGTCTGCGCCGACGCAACGGAAGTGAAGAAACAAAAGGTGATGACGAGAAGCGGTTTCATTGTTTGTCAGTAGTCAGTAGTCAGTTGTCAGTTTGTCCCGTAACTATTTGATTTTTTTTGGCTGGGAGGCAGGGACTCGAACCCCGATAGCCAGATCCAGAGTCTTAACTGGGCTGGTTTCCTCAGTTCTTTTCAATTGTTTCCTGTGCGGATTCATTAGCCTTTTCACTGGTTAGTGACTGGTCTGTGCATCCTCATTTATCGTGCTGTTTCGTTCAGTTGGCACACTACCGGCACACAAGACCAGCGCCGGATGTATTTCAGGCCCCATTGGCTGAGTTTGATCTTCTCCGCCGTAGAGTATCGTCACGTCCCGAATATCGGGATTCGATCTGATGAGTCGTTCTAGATACTGACCGCCGTTGTATCCACTTCCACCCGGACGCATCAACTCGGCCTCTGGGTGGCCATGGTGGTACGACAGGAGGTAGGAACTCCAGGCGACTGAGCAGCGTCGGCTCCTCGCTGTTAATACCCTCTTCGAGGAGATTGAACGAACCGTTTTGGCCCTCGACATTAAAGCAGTCGATGCGCCCGACGCGCCAGACCCGCGCCAGCCGTTCGAGATCGATCTCTCATATCCCTACCTACTCGACGCGGCCTTTACTGGCACCATCTAGTCGGGCAACCTCGCTCTGCTTCCCTCCGACATGCAGACGGATCTGTCCCAGTACTATCGTCAACTCGACCTCGCGAATGCCTTGGTGAAGCGCCTCGTCATACTGGCGCCGAGTGCCGGAGCTTGACACAGCCAACCTAGGTGTCTACCGCAACATCTCCACGCACCTTGCCGGCAGTTCCGCCATGCTGAAGGAACAGGGGATGCGCTTCTCATTACCCTTCGGAGTCTTCGGACTGATTAAGAGGGAAATAAACAGTGACTCAAGGTCGAGACTGCCTCAGGTCGCACTGAATGCAGAAGCTCGTCGAGACTGGGCCAAGTAGTGAAGAAAGCAATCGCGGTAGGATGGAAACGCAGCTACTCACAGGCGCGACCGAATGAAATGAATGAAGGTATTTCGCCTAGCAGCGGGACGATGGGGCATGCCAGTGAGGGCGCTAGGCGTCGAGGGCGGTAAGCTAACCCACAGACTTGCCGCCCTTAACTTGTTTAGAAGAGCATCCCCGTTCAGGGAGATATAACCAAATAAACATCCCAGGCCCACCGTCCTAGCTGTTGGCCTTGAGTGTTTTTAACCTTGGCCCGAAAACTGAATTGATTACCGTGGACGTCAGTCTTCTTTGAGTACTTGTAGTCGAGATCTAAAGCGGCCACGTTTTGAGACGCGAGGGTATGTAACTCGTTTGGTTCCGATAACCCATCGTGATTGGTGTCTCGCCACAGTCGCAGGCTTGCAAAGACGGAATCCCAACTTTCAATCTGACCATTCGCAGTGCCGCCATTAGATATCTTGTCGTACTCAGCTAACGCACGGAATCCATTCTTCTTTTCATCGCCAGGTGGATCAGGCTGTGGTGTGACGTCGCCAAATAGCTCAGTGCCGTCATCGATTGTCCCGTTCCCGTTTCGGTCGAGAACGAGCCAAGCATCATCGGAAGCAGCATTGGTCCATGCAAGTTTTTCACGTCCTCCAACATTGTTCAGATTAAACGACACACCGGAGTCGCTGCTGCTAAGACCAAAGCCGTTGCCCTCAACGTCGATCAGTATCGGTGTGTTGTAAGGAATGCAGCCGCACCATTCGAAACTCCAAATGCCGTTTTCGCATATTTCGGGGAGGAGCGTACAAGTCGGTGGCGGATCTTGTTGGCAATCGTCAGCGAATGGATTCCAGAACCAATTCATAGATTCACAGTCATCCTGGTTGGCCGGGGGTGTTGGGGTCGGTGATGCGGTCGGCGTTGGCGTTGGAAGCCCACAGGGATACTGCTGGTTTACTTTAAAGAAATCACACTCAAAAGGACCAAGGTTATTAAAAGCAGCGGAGGTATTGGAATGTCCTCCCATAATAGAACTTCCCCACGAACTGGGATGCGACAAGTTAAAAGTATGGCCTGTCTCATGGCTTCCTAAATAAACAAAGTAATCAGCTTGAGTGGTTGCTGTCGGCATAATCTGAATTCTCGATGCTCTAACACGTAAGTCCTCGTAATGATGAATGCGAACAGCCCCGAGGGCACCTCCGTTTTGTGGGTCTATTCTCTGCCAGTAAACAGTGTTATCGGGAGGTGCCGCGTCATAATCTATTATGAGTATGGTAGAAAAATCCTTGAATCTTACGTTCGAACAGTTTGCTTCAACATTCCATTTTGAAACACCGGTTTCAATCGCTTTTTGCTCGATGAAAACCCACCTGGAGTCTATTTTTACATCAATCCATTTTGTTTGCGGCCATACGTCGTTTGGCCAACTGTTTATCGGTGGCGTATTAATGAAAGGCGGCTCGGGACACCCCTGCTGAATCTGAGATAGTACTGGGATAGTAGTATTTGCTGATACGAGGATTAACACCCAAACAGCTAGAAGGTGGGCATGAATAATCAGGTGCTTTGTTGTCTTTGACATTTTCCCATCATCCCGCTGGTTTTGACAGAACAGTTCTAACATCGTTGAGGAAAGTCGTCACATCTTGGCCGGCAAAATTCTTGAATTGGTCCAAATCATCAAGAGGAATTACTTTATTCTTATCTAATTCGTATGCCGTTAGGATTCTGAGGTCTTGATTGACGTATTGAAGAAAAAACACATATCGCTTACCGACCGAAGGCATGTTCTCCCGTGAATTCCTGTACAGAATTTGTTGCCCGTTAGGATAGACAACGATGCCGCCTTCTCTATCAATAGTTATTATCTTGTTGGTCGGAAGTGAAATCTCAGCTTTAAGGACGTCGTCGAATTGAACCATAAATTCGGAATAGATATTTTTCTTGTTATCAGATAAATGAGCTTCACCGCTTAAAACAGTTCCCACCACGATGACATTACTCTTAGATGTTGGCAGTGCCGGTAGTTCGGGGCCTTCATAGATTGAGCTCACTTCTGCATCCTTTGGATGAGGTATTCGGGCCACTATATTCGGCCCGTCGTAACGCCTTTGTTTTTCCTTCCGCACGGCTTTTTTAACCGGGTCCGTTGGCTCGGCCTGATCATACTTCGCAGTCGGGAATTTGCTTCTAGCCTCCCTCGCCTTCTTTAGGTACTCCTCCTCTTGTTCTTTTTGAGCGCCCACCGGTTTGGATAGATTACTTAGTATCGAACTTGACTGTTCGTTACTCCGAGACTTGAACGCAAGAGCCGCAGTTCCTACCACAATTACCAGCAAGATGTAAGTTACCCGCTGTATTTGCATATTCAGCTCCTGAGAACGATTGGTTTGAGGTTGAAGCCGACGGAATCGATGAAGATTTCGTATTTAAGGAGTCTAAGGTGCCTTATACACCCATCAAAGGCCCGAGTCAACGTTTGCTAACAACACGTTTGCTAACAACACGTTTGCGCTCCGCTTGTCGTGGTGATTAAGAGCGATGGACACGTACTCGCACGTTATGCCAGATATGCAGCAAGGTGCTTCCGACAAACTGGAGCAGATGCTATTCACGAAAACACGCACACAATAAGACCAAAAACTTCGGCTGGCACACTATAGGCACACAAAACGGGCGACTCGAAATTTGAGTAGCCCGTAAGTGTTTGAATCTATTTGGCTGGGAGGCAGGGACTCGAACCCCGATAGCCAGATCCAGAGTCTGGAGTCCTACCATTGGACGACCTCCCAGCATAGAGGGATTTGAAAATTTACGGCGACGCCCGCTTCTTGTCAACTTTGTCGACCTGGAGGCGGTGTCTCAATCACTCTGCGTACCTCAGCCGTCCTCGTCGTCTCTGCCGTTTATTTGTTTGCGCTTCTTTTACCGCCGAGTCGCAGAGGGCGCCGAGGTACGCAGAGAATGTGGCAAACTCAGACTAGTGACCTGGACCACGTATTAACGTTGATTAAAGTGCTTGAATTCAATGCGCATCACGGGCAAAATGTGACGAGTTGCTCGTTGGCGGCACACACCTGAAGTAAACAAAGACAATTGCCTTTATCATTCATTTCCCGGAACCCATTACGGAGACTTGATGACGGAACACGAGAAGGAAGACAAGGTTGCGAAGTATCGCCTGAAACTCGAGGAGACTGCCGACCTCGTCGCCCGCATTCGTCACGAAATCAACAACCCTCTCACAGGCGTGTTGGGTCAGGCGCAACTGCTGCTGCGTGAAGACTTAAGCGAACGATCGCGCAAACGCGTGCAAACGATCGAAGACCTCGCGATTCGTTTACGCGACATCGTCGCACAGCTACGCGAAGTGCAACGGCCAAGCGGCGACGGCGATAACGAAAAGTCCGACTAAACGCATTAACCACAAAAGGCACAAAAACCACAAAAGGCACAAAAGCCGAAGAACAATTTCAGTCACGGATTGAAGCAGTCACGGATTGAAGCAGTCACGGATTGAAGCAGTCACGGATTGAAGCAGACACGGATTGAAGCAGACACGCATTGGAGCACACACGGATTAAAGCGTTACTGGCTCGCCTCCTGTTCTCGTGGGCGACGCATGATCGTTACCACTTCGCTACCGCCAAAGAACGTCGAGCCGGTTGAGAACCCAACGAATTGATAACCCTCGGCCGCGGCTTCCATCACTTCCTTCTGCATCGTCGAGGTCTTTCTTGTCGCGAGCAGCTTGTAATCCCAAAGCCTTGGTTTAAGTTTGTTGTCGCGCTCGAGAATCACCATCACCTCGGTGCCGAAGGTCTTCTTGAATACCGACTGGCCCACGTGCTCGAAACCGGAATCGCTCGCCACCTGAAGCTCCCTTTGCATGGTGGAAGTCTTTGTCGTTGCCAGAAGTTGGTATGCAAAACGGCCTCTCGAGAAATCCTCGGTCGGACGGATCATTACGACGAGAGCTTCCGAACCACCGAAGAACGTGTCACCGCTAATCACTTCCAGAAAGCGATAGCCTTCCGCGGCGGCATCGTTCATCTCCTTTTCCATCGTGGTCGTGCGATTCGTAGCGAGTAGCTTGTACTCGAACTCTATTCTGTGTTTCTTCGGTTTCTCCGTCTGCTCCTGGGCCATGATAGGAGCAAAAGAGACGAACAACAGCAGAGTGGTTAACAAGGATCTCAAAACGATCATGGCGTCTCCTTTGCGGCAGTCTCCGTCTGTTTGCCTTTGATCTTCGTGTCGCCATGCACGAACACGCTGTAACGATTTCCGGCAGGAATGATCGCGGGCTTGCCTTTCTTCAATCCCCACAACAAGCCGAGTGGTCCAAGAAATACTGTCGTCGCAACCGCCGCTACCGCAACCGTTCCGCCTTTGCTGTCGCCGATGTGACGTTGCGTGAAGCGCGCCGGGATGCGATTTCCGTCGGCGGCCATCAAGTCCTGCATGGCCCATTCCAACTTTCCGGCCTTACCCCAGTGTCCGGCCCTCTTCGCAGTGGTGATTCGTGCTCTGCCGCCGGCGCCTTTCTCGAAGATCGTCATTCCATGCACCTGAACAGGATTGACGACAACGAAATCCACCACGTCACCGACTTTGAGCTGTTCGCCGGACGCGTTGTTGGTTAGTTGGATCTCGACCTCCGTGCCATCAGGTACGCTCACCACTCCGTCAGCGGGCGGCGTTTCGGTGCTGGCCGCAGCCGCCGCCGGGCCTTTCACCATCGCGAGAATGACACTGTCCGGAACGTTCGCTGCTTTCAGTTCCGCAAGTGCCCCGGGACTGGTATCGAAGTTGGTTTCCGAAGATTTGATTTTGGCGACGATGATGTCGGCAGCAAGACCAGCCTTCAGCATGTCGAGCACATCTCGGTTTGTCAGGGCCGGCGAAGCCGGTTGTGAATTCGCAGCGTTCGCAGGCGGATCCTGGTTTCGAACGGGGGAAGCAATCACAGCCATGTACAGACTGAGCATGAGAATAGAGGCTACAAGTCGTTTCATCGGTATCTCTCCATAGGTTGGCAAGGTTAGACCGAACTCTAAAAGACCCCGGGACAGTGAGCCAGACGGATTAGGACAGAATCGAAAATGGAACAGTGGGAAGAGTGGGCACCCTTGCTATTAGAACTGGGCTAAACAGAAACCGTGTGTTCTTCGTCTTCGACCAGATACGGTGTTGCAAGAGATGATGGTTCAGTGTCTTCTGCGAGCACTGCCTGAATGATTGGCAAGCTCAGCGAGTGTTTCGTAGTTGTAAGCGGAACGCTTTTGCCTGCGGCATAGACCTTGTGACGGCCGTGTTCTTCGTACCACTCGCCCAGGTTCGCGGTCTTGTGCATGTTCTCGATGATCTGTCGCCAACCAACACCGGTGTTGTAAGCGCAGAACGAAATCTCGCCTTCCTGGGTGCCGTACGGAATGACGCACATCTCGGTGCGGCGGAAGTCGTAGTTGAAAAGATCCTGGAACCACATTCCTTCCACGCATAAGACGCGCCACACGTCGCTGGCAGCGGTCTGGGCTTTCATGCGATCGTTGCGATCGGAATTTGAATTGGTCGACGACGGCTTGAACAGATTCACAATCTGCGAAATCGGAAATCCTTCTGGCGCGCGCTCGGCGTCGAAGTTGCGCATGATAGCCATGCCGAGTTGCGCGTATGAAAGTTTGCGGCCGCGCGCGGTATCGGTGATTACCGCGACGTCTTTCATGAACTGTTCGTAGTTGAAGAATTCAAACAGTGATTTGAACTCGCCAGTCTGGCGATTCACCACGAGCAATGTGAAGATGCCGCAGTTTGGATGGCAATTGCAGGAGGACCAACCCCACGGCGCATCCGCGCCCTGCAACATGTCCATCACGCTCGTGAACGCCGAGTAAGAAGACAGCGGGAACCAGTCACGCAGCGGTTGAATGCCGTCGTTTAGTTGGTTCTTCAAATCGTGCGTCATACCGGCGAGTGTATAACGCCACTTCTTCCGCATCTCATCGGAAATGTCTTCGTCGCGGCCTGTAAACGAAACCGGTTGAAACGCGATCGTCTGAACCTTGTCGATGTTCTGTGCGGCGAACTCAACGATCTGTCCGATGCCGTCGTTGTTCAGGTTATTAACGATCGTTACGACGAGCGTCACTTTGATACCGACACTCGCGAGGTTCTCAATCGCGCGCAGCTTCACGTCAAACAAGTTGCCGACACCGCGATGCTTGTTCTTCTCTTCGCTGACTCCGTCAAACTGAAGATAGACGCCATGCTGTCCCGCGGCTTTTGCAGCTTTGCAAAATTCGATGTCTTCGGCGAAGCGAATGCCGTTAGTCGCTGCAAGAATGCGATAGAAACCGATCTTCTTCGCGTAAGCGACGGCTTCGAGGTAGTAAGGCGAGAGCGTCGGCTCACCGCCGGAGAAGAGAATGATCACCTGGCGTCGTGGTTTGAACGAAACGGCACGGTCGAGGATCGCTTTCGTGTCTTCGAACGTCGGTTCGTGAACGTAGCCAACCTGGTTAGCGTCCATGAAGCACGGATTGCACATCATGTTGCAGCGATTGGTCAGGTCGACAGTCAACACCGCGCCGCGCCCAAACTTGATGTTCGAGGTCCCATGATGATGCACGTCTTTATCTTCGGCGGCGCGAAAGTCGCGCCCAAAGAACAGCGACTCGATGCGTTCAAGAAACGCGGGATCGGTCGACATCACATCTTCAAACTCGCCGTGTTTCGGACAGTTCTTGCGCATCACGACCTGACCGTTGTCTTCAACGATCTGGGCCTTAATCTCACCCGGATGATCGTGCATGAGCGTCTCGAGTGAGACTTCACCGCTGATGACTGCGTTGCGAACCTCTTTTACACAGGTGGGACAAAGACTGTCGGTCTCGCGTGGAAAACCGAGTGGCGGACCACTGCGTTCGTAGGATTTAAGTAGCGGACCTGGCGCCCAATTCGGACGAATGGACTCACCTTCAGGCAATCGCTGGTTGACTGACTGAAACGCTTTCCAGGCGACGTCCGACAGGCCGGAGATAAACTTCGAGCCCTTCACTCCCGTCAGTTTATTTTTATCCGACTCGCCACGGCGAAACTGGTCACTAAACAAAGGCTTTTCGGTCTCCCTACTTAGTCAAAACCGCACAACAACGGTGCATCATAAACAGGATTTGCAGGATCTACAAGACACGATTATTCTCAACACCCTGCAAATGCCTATCCATCCCACAGCGATCATCGAAGATAACGTCGAAATAGGCCCAGATTGCGAGATCGCCGCCTATGCGGTCATCAAGCGCTATACCAAACTGGGAGCGCGGAACCGCATTTTCGAGCATGCCGTGGTGGGCGGCGAGCCGCAGGACGTTAAATTCAGCGGGGAGCAAAGTCATCTCGAAGTTGGCGACGATAACCTGATTCGAGAGTTTTGTACGCTTCACAGGGCCAGTGGCGAAGGCGAGACGACGCTCATCGGATCGCGCAACTTTTTCATGGTCGGTTGCCACGTGGCGCACAACTGCGTGATCGGAAGCGACAACATCTTCGCGAATGAAGTCGCGCTCGCCGGTCATATCGTGGTTGAGGATAATGTCTTTATTTCGAATAACGTCGGTGCGCATCAGTTTGTGCGGTTTGGCCGGCATGCGATGGTTGGCGGAAAGTCGAAGATCGTGCAGGATGTGTTGCCGTTTTTTACGACGGACGGAAATCCGCCGCGACTGCGTGGACTGAATACCGTTGGATTGCGGCGCGCTGGGTTTTCCGAGAGTGCGCGACGAGCATTGAAGGATGCGTATCGCTTACTGTTTCGATCTACGATTCCGATGGAAGAAGCGTTGCAGCAGCTCGAGCAAATCGACGACGAGCATATCGCGCACTTGATTAGTTTTATCCGTGCTTCGAAACGTGGGTTCACTAGATGAGGGTTCAGGAACTTGCTGATCACGTGAGTGGCCGCGTTGTCGGCGACGGCGAAAGACAGATTGATCGGATCGGCGATCTCGTGTTCGCCGCCGTAAGCGAGATTGCGTACGTCGATAACGAGAAGTTTTTCGATTCGGCGCTCGGGAGCAGCGCGTCGTGTTTGATCGTTCCGAATGGCACTGCGAAAAGGTTTCCTCATCGGACGCTGATCGAAGTCGCGAATCCCAAGCTGGCATTTGCGTTGATCGGCGCCGTGTTGCACCCATCGCGTCGCGAGCCTTCGATCCATCCCACCGCGGTGATCGCTGAGACTGCCAATATTGCTTCCACTGCCTACATTGGTCCGCATGTTACCGTTGGTGAGTATGTATACGTCGGCGAAGAATGCATTCTGCATCCGAACGTTGTTTTGTACGACAACGTCGCGATCGGCAATCGCGTAATTCTTCATGCGGGTGTTTGCATCGGCGCGGATGGTTTTGGCTATGTGCGACACGAACTCGGTTATCAGAAGTTTCCGCAGATCGGAACCGTCGTGATCGAGGACGACGTCGAAATGGGCGCGTACACGTGTGTCGATCGCGCCGCGCTCGGTCGTACGCGCATCGGGCGCGGCACAAAACTCGACAACATGGTCCACGTGGGCCACAACTGCGACATCGGCGAACGAGTAGTTATCGCGGCGCAAACCGGCATCAGCGGCAGTGTCGTGATCGAAGACGACGTCGTGATCGGCGGTCAGGTTGGCTTCGGCGACCACACGCGCGTGCAGAAGGGCGCGATCATCGGATCAAAAGCGGGGGTCCTGCCGGGGAAGATCGTGCGGCCGGGCGTGTGGTGGGGAATACCCGTGCAACCGCTCGACCGATACAAGCGAATGAATGCGCACATGAATAAACTGGGGGAGATGCGTGATGAGATCAAGCATCTCCGCCAGCAGTTGGCCGATTTAGAAACGCGGATTAAAACCACGGATTAGAACCGGCTTTGCACAAAAAGTCGCAAATTTGATTCGTTTTCTCTGCGGCACTCTGCGTATCTTCGCGGCCTCTGCGTTGAAAAGGCCGTTAAACGCAGAGACGCAAAGATTAGACGGAGGACCGCAGAGAAGATTCATCCGAAAAACTGCCTTTTTGTGCAAAGCCATTAGAACCAACAATCCGTGTTCACCTCCTCGGATTGTCACCCCGCACCGCTGGCCGGAGCAGTGCTTCCCGCGAAACATGTCACCGCTGGAATTCGAGAATGGCAGCGTCTCGATCACAGCACATGTTGCGTCAGCGGTTGCAGTGGGTTTCTCCTAAATTTAGTTTTGATTAATTAGCCCAAAAACTTCAGAACGAAATCGGCTGCGCGTTGGGAGGCCCCCGCTTCTCCTAACAGGTTACTAACGCGCCTCATTTCCTCACGCGCAGTTTCGTTTCGTTTTGGGTCAAGGAGTTTGATTATTTCTTGGACCAGGTTGTCAGGAGTGAGGTCGGTTTGCATCAGTTCGGTCGCGATCTCGGTGCCCGCGACGAGGTTGACCAGGCCATAGTGAGGGACCGTGATGAGCCGGCCCAGGGTGTGCCAGTTCACCGCCGACTCTTTGTAGACCACCACCATCGGAGTTTCGAGCAACGCCCCTTCGAGTGTGGCAGTTCCGCTGGCGATAGCGGCAGCGTCCGCAGCGGCGAGTGCGTCACGTGTTTGCCCATGCACCAACCGGATCGAATTTAGTGAAGACAGGATTTCCTCTGTTTCTTCGACGGTCCGGCTCGGCGCCACGACAACCACCGGCTGGATTTCCGGATGCGTGACTTTCAGCTCACGAATAGCGGCAGCCATAGGCGGGAGAATGCGTTGCAATTCCTTCCGCCTGCTGCCGGGCAGAAAAGCGACAATCGGTTTGTCCGGATCTAAACTGTATTGCCTACAGAACTCATTCCGCTGAATTTTTGGTCTAACTTCACCTGCCAGCGGATGTCCGACAAACTCCACATGGTCCACGCCCCGCTCTCTGTACCATTCTGCTTCGAATGGAAGAATCGACAGCAGCAGATCGACGTCGCGATTGATGCGATTAATTCGTCGCGGCCGCCAGGCCCATAGCTGCGGACTAATGTAGTAGATCACTTTAAGTCCACGGCGGTGAAGAGAACTCGCGAGTCTCAAGTTGAACTCGGGCCAGTCCACGAGAATGACTGCGTCTGGCCGTCTATCGATCGCTGCAGCTTTCAACCGTCGAAACGCGGCGACGAACTTCGGAAAGACCCGGGCGACTTCCAGGATTCCCATGATCGCAAGCTCATCGGAGTTGACGACCGTTTCGACTCCCGCGGCGCGCATCAATGGCCCGGTCGCACCGAAGTATTCGCTCTGTGAAGATTTTTTTTGGAGTGCGTTTACGAGTGCCGCCGCGTGCGCGTCACCCGACGGCTCACCGGCGACGATCATCAATCGATGAGTTTGAGACACCGCGCGATGATAGCCGCAAAAAGGCACAAGAAGCACAAAAACAAATTGAGCGTTTGGAAGGTGATGAGGCTGACGTAGATTAGGAAATCTTTTTTCTTGTGTCTTTTGTGCCTTTTTGTGGCTGTGGTAGCATCCACACGCCCTATGACCCGTTTCCCACTGGCAACCCTAATACTCCTCCTGCTCTGCCAGTTGGTGGTCGTGGCGCAGCAAACCAATCCGGTCGATCGGAAAGTTTCAAATCCGATGACCGACACGCCCAGCGTCAATCCACTAAATCCGGACCAACCTGTTCAGCGTCGCCCGCCGCAGCGCAATGGCGTGCAGGGTGTCAGCACCGATCGGCTTGACGTCGACTCGTCTAAGCAGTCTGTTTCAGGACCGGAAAATGCCCGCATTTTTCTTTACGAAGGAAATGTCGACGCTCGCATCGGCACGTATCGTCTCCAGGCTGACAAGATAACGGTTTACGACGCGGAGAACAGGCTCGTTGCGGAAGGGAGCGTTGTTTTCGATCAGGCCGACCAGCAGCGCATCACCGGCTCGCGCGCCGAGTGGAACTATCGCACCAAAACCGGCTACTTCGTGAATTCCACCGGTTTCACAAACCAAACGCAGGACGGCACGCGTATCTATTTCACGGCTGATCGCGTGGAGAAGATCAGTCTCGACACGATTGTCGCCATCAACGTTCAGATCACTGCGTGCGATGAAGACGTTCCGAAGTGGAGCTTTCACGCCAGCAAGGCAACTATCAAGACCGGTGATCGCGTGCGCGTCGTTTCGCCAAAATTGCAACTGAAGAACGTCCCTGTCTTTTATCTGCCGTATGCGTCGGTGTCGATCAAGCCGCGTGATCGCGCGTCAGGTTTTTTGACGCCGACCATTGGCGGTTCCGGTGCAAAAGGCTTTCGGTTGTCGACTGCTTACTATCAAACACTCGGCCGCTCCGCTGACTTCACGTTCCGCAGCGACGTCTACACGCAGCGCGGCCTGGGCTTCGGCGCCGACTTGCGCACACGCGCCAACTCACGTTCGTATCTGAACGCCGGTTTCTACGCTGTGAAGGATCGCATCTTTGGACAAGAAGCATCGGCGATTAATCCCGACCAGGGTGGATCGAGCTTCTACGTTGACGGCGTTCACTACTTCAAGAACGGCTTCATCGCCGCGGCTGATGTGAACATCACGTCGAACCTCGCTTTTCGCCAGGTGTTCTCCGACAACATTCAACAGGCAATTTCGCCGGAAGAAACGTCGCAAGTCTTTGTAAATAAGGACCACGAAGAATACAGCTTCAACTTCCTCGCGCGCACGCAGGTCACGTCGCTGACGAACGCACGCATTCGTATTCGTCAGTTGCCCAGCATCAGCATCGAAAAGCGACCGACGATTCTCAACTTTCTGAAAAAACTTCCGGTCTACTACTCGTTCAGCGGTGCAGCGGAGGGCGTCAGCCGGAAAGAGACGGTAGAAGATCCGGTGCTGTTCGTGAACGAGGTCGGCGGTAATCCGATCATCTCGCCGTCGATAGTGCAGCGACTCGATCTGCACCCGCGGTTTGAATTGCCTTTGCACTTTGCGGGCTGGTCGTTAACCGCCTCCGGCGCGGGCCGGGTGACGTTCTATTCCAACTCGCTCGATCCAACAACACGCGACGTCCTGAGCCAGAACATAACGCGCGGTTACGGCGAGTTTGAGTTTGACGTACGGCCGCCCGCCTTCGCGAAGGATTTTCATCGCAAGGGCGGCTCTTTCTTCTTTCGTCACGTGATCGAACCGTACGTGGTCTATCGCCGACTGGCCGGCATCAACAACTTCGATAGCATCATTCGCTTCGACTACAACGACGCGATCGCAGACACGAATGAGATCGAATTTGGTATCGCGAATCGTTTCTTCACGCGCAGGTCGACCGAGAATGTTACTGACGAGGCGGTCGAAGTCGCGCGCCGGGAGAATCGGCCGCTGCTGGCAAGCCAGCCGTACGAAGCGCTAACGATCACCCTACGCGGGAAATACTTCTTCGATCCGTTTTTTGGCGGCGCGCTGCGTTTGAATCAACGCAATCAGTTTTATCCAATCAACACGTTGTCAGGATTTGTTTACGGGGGACTTCCGCGACGTTTTTCTCCGGTAAATGTCGATGCGCGTTATCGTCCGCGGCGCGATCTGTTCGTCGATTACCGAACGGATCTCGACACGAATGGCGGTGGTTTGAGGTCAATGTCGACGACGTTTGGACTGTCGCGTCCGCTGATCCAGATATTTCAAAGCTTTTACTACACACGTGCGATCGAACTGGATCCGAGCCTCGCCGGGTTCGCCGACAATCGCGGTTTTGAAGCGGGGACGTTGCGCGGTTCGCAGTGGGGCCCGTCCGTGTTTCTCGGTAACGAGTTAAGCGGGCTATTTGGAGGTTCCTCGTTCTTTTTCGATTTTCAAAAGCGGCCCGGAAGAGGCGATAGCTCGCTCATCAGCTCGACAGTCACGCTGGGATACAGTTGGGATTGCTGCGCGGTGACGGGCCAGTTCTCAACGTTCAACGTTGGACTCCGCAAGGAGAATCGCGTGGTCTTCAGTTTTCGTTTAAACGGGATCGGCTCATTCGGCACCGAGCAGATTGGGCAGCGCGCCCGTTAAGCAGTTAATGCCCTAATTTCAACTCTGCGTATCTCTGGGTTCCCTGCGACTCTGCATTTACTCTTTTTTTCGCCACATTTACCGCTGAGACGCCGAGGCACGCGGAGATACGCCGAAAAGACCGGCTGTAAACGCGACCAAAATTGCTATATATTCTTGGCCGTCGTCTGCCCGCTTATTTTTAGTGGCGACAACCAACCTCCCTAAAACTGCAGCTCGATGAAAGATCCATTTATGGCTATTACTCGCCTTAGGAAAAACCGTGTGCGTGTCCGTGTCGCGTTGACGCTGTGCCTCTGTCTCGGTTTGATTGTTCTAGTCCTTGCGCAGTTTCCGTCAAGATCGAATGCGCGCTATCGTTCGTCTAACCGGTCAACACAGAGAAAAGGCGAGTGGCCACGCTTTCGCGCCGGTGAGGTGATCGTGCGTTACCGCAGCGAATCGATCGCTCGCGATCGCACGGGCCGCGACGTCTTGGCTACGAGGACCGGTGAGTTGATGCCGGTTGAGGTTGAACGACGAAAAGCCGCGGACCTCATTCCGGGGTTGCGACTGGTCCATGTGGCGCCCGAAGACACACTCAAGACCGTTGCATCACTGCGAAGCCGGCCGGACGTGCTCTACGCCGAACCCAACTACATCATGCGCGCCATGCAAACGCCGAACGATCCGCACTTCGCTGCGGGCCGGCAACCTGCTCTCACCAAGGTCGGTGCGAATTTGGCATGGAACTTTACTGAGGGGAGTTCCAGTGTCGTGGTTGCAGTAATGGATCAAGGCATCGATACCACGCACGAAGATCTGCAAGGGAACATATGGACCAACCCATCGCCGGGCTCTCTAGGGATCCCCGGCGACGTAAACGGCGCGAATTTCACTGTCGAGCCTGAGACTGGAAATGTCTTCAGCGGTGAGGATCAGGAAACGCACGCCACTCACGTAGCGGGAATCATCGGCGCGCGCGGTAATAACAATATCGGTGTTGCCGGCATGAATTGGACTGTCAGTCTGATGTCTTTGAAGGTCCTCCATGAGGACGGCTTTGGCGATGTCATGGATGCGTCCGACGCGTGCACCTATGCGAAACAGATGCGTGATTTGTGGCAGATGGAGGGGCCCGATAAGGGCGCAAACATACGCGTCATCAACGCGAGTTTTGGTGCGTTGGATTTCTCTCAAACGTTTCTGACCGCAATCGGCAATTTGAACTCTTCCGGAATTCTTTTCGTCGCCGCGGCCGGCAACGAAGACATCGGATTGATGGAAAAAGATAACGATAAAGTTCCCGTTTTCCCGGCCGGCTACAACGTACCGAACGTCATTTCTGTCGCTTCGACGAACATTGACGACAGCCTTTCTTCGTTCTCGCACTTTGGACCGACCAGCGTCGACATTGCAGCTCCCGGGGCGGATTTTGAAGACTCCTTTGGAGCATTTGGCCTTTTGAGCACGACACCACCCTGTGCCGATCCTGGTCCGCCGGATTTCAACTGTCTGCCGGATTTCCCCGATCCAGCTCCTCCCACGGCGGACACGTATAGTTTTTTCGCCGGCACATCGATGGCTGCTCCGCACGTCACAGGCGCGGCGGCGCTGTTGTGGGCGCAAAATCCAAACCTCACCGTCAAACAGGTGAAGAACCTCCTGTTGCTAAACGGCGACGTTCGACCAGAATTACTAGGCAAGACGCTGACAAGCCGTCGCTTGAATATCTTCAATAGTCTTCAGGCGCTGCAAGATAACGACTCGATGCCGCCAGGCCCAATCACGAATCTCCGTCTCAACTCGCTAAACGGACGCAACCTTGACCTTAGCTGGACCGCCGTAGGCGATGATGGTCCAGCGAGCGGTATTCCGAAGCTGTATGAGATCAGCTTCGTCGAAAGCGTAACGGGTGCGGTGTTTCCATTGAAAGGTGTGTTGCCAGGAGCGCCTGCGGCCACGATGACCGTGCAGGTCTCAATTCCAATCAGGCACACAGTCGGAATGATTCGTGTTGTTTGTTTCGACGACAACGGCAATGAAAGCGTTCCCGGAGAGTTGCCCATCGCGATCCCGACCCTCAGTGGCGATCCTTACGACATCGTCGTAGGTGGAGCTGTGCTGCTGACAACAGACACCAGCGTTCGTCACAGGCCCGACGGCGACGATCGGTATTTGGACGTCGTACTGCCTGCCGATTTTACGTTCCCATTCTTCGGCGAGCCCCAACCCTTTCTAACGCTCTCAACGAACGGCAATATCTTCTTTTCCGATCCACCCCTGCGTAATTTGCCGCCGTCAAATCCTGACGTCGCAGATGATTCGCCGGGTTGGCCACTACAAGTCGGCGGCTACAAGATGATCGCCGGCCTTTGGGAAGACATCGATCTTCGGGAATCAAAACGAGGTGACGCTGGTATCTACCAGATAAGGACAAGTCCGACGCAACTCGTCTTTCGCTGGCAAGGTGTGCCGTGCAACTTTGACGGCGTTGAATGCCAGGGTCTCGCAGTGCCGGGCAGCTCACCAATCAACTTCGAAATTGAACTCAACACCAACGGAACGATCAGGACGCGTTATGGAACCGGCAACAAACTTATTAGACCGACTGTCGGTATCGGTGGCGGCGCTCAGGATCCTTACATCGCGCCTCACACAAACAAGGATACTTTCGTCAGTTTGGAGAATGCGGGCCAAGTGACGTTCGTTCCCAAGGGGCAGTTTAGTGCTGTGACTTTGATTGAAACGCAGGTCGAGATGAAGGATTGGAGGTTCGGCGGTCGCTCATTTGTCTACTCGAAACTTACCTTCCCGGATGCCGGCTATAGTGTCACCAACTGGGGCACGCCAGCACAGTCAGGCAATACGTTTACCGTCGATGCTGCTGTCCAACATTTCAACGGTGCAAATGTTCCGGCTATCAGTAGCACCGCACAGATCTGGGACCTTGGAGCGTTATCGCCAGGCAATTACAGTTTTACGTTCAGGACTTCGGGTTCGACTGCGAAGGTCCACAATTTCACAGTTAGTTCGACGCCGCCTCCGGTCAATCCGATCGAGGGGATAGCCGGCGCCGGCGAGTTCGTTCGTTGGCAATACAAAGATTTTCTCAGACGTGAACCGGATGCTCCGGGACATGCGCACTGGACCGGCGAGATTACTATGTGTACGGATCCGACGAAACGCTTCCCGGGCGAAACTGAGGCGGCGTGTATCGAACGCAAGCGAGCCAATACGAGCGCAGCGTTTTTCTTCTCGCCGGAGTTTTCGAACACTGGTTACTTTGTGATACGAGTCTATCGTGGCTCGCTTGGACGAATGCCGAAATTTGGTGGAGGCACCACTCCCGGTCACGAGTTCACTCGCGATGCGGCAGCGGTTGGGAACGGAATCGTTGTCAACGATGCTCTCGATCCGAACGTGATCAATGCCAACAAGCAGGCGTTTGTGAATGAGTTTGTCACGCGCTTTGAGTTTCGCCAGATCTATGAGGCCTTGAATAACACTCAGTACGTCGACAAGTTGTTTGATACCACCGACGTTACCCCGACGGCCAGCGAGCGGCAGGCGTTGATCGATGGTTTGGGTAACGGCAGCGAGACGAGAGCGAGCGTATTATTCAAGGTGGTGGATGGCACCACGACGGTCACGGGTGGGCTGCTTGTCTTCAACAACAACTACGGGAAGGCGTTCTACGACAACTTATTCAACCCTGCCTTTGTGCAGATGGAATACTTTGGCTATCTGTTGCGCGATCCTGATCCGGACGGATTCAACTTCTGGTTAGGGAAGCTGAACACCTTCGGCAACTGGGTCGATGCACAGATGGTGCTGGCGTTTATATCCTCGCCGGAGTATCGCTCTCGCTTCGGCGCGCCTTAATGCGTGCGCTCCAAGTGGAGACAGAATAGTATATAACCCGTAGGCAACCAGTTTGGACCGGTTTGCCTCCGAAAGTTGGTCCCGAGTGCCGGGGCTAACAGGGTCTTCTTGTTTACCCGACGCACGTTCTAATCAGCTCCGAGGTTTTCCTCAAAAACTTAACCTTTAGAGTAATTCCGTTTGACGAATCAAATGAAGTTCATTGCCTGCCTTATTACTGTCGCCTTGCTACTTTCTTTGTGGGTTTTTCCGGCTTTTGCTGAAAAAAACCGGACGAAAATTCCTCGTCTTGTTTCGCCCTTGAAGACCCAGACTCAGGATATGCCTGTTATCGGCCGAAACGTCGAAAAACGTGTCCAGGATCCGGAACTGGACAGGCGCGTTCGTCGCTACGATTTGGTAAAGATTGATTCTGAGGCCGCCACCAAACAGGTAAAGAACCGCGGAAGATTAGTTCTAAACACCTCGCGCGGAAACTTTGATTTGGAGTTTACCCCCTATGACCTCAGGGCGTGGGATTACAGCGCACAAGAGATCGGCATCGATGGCGTTGCGCGAGAGCTTCCCAAAACTCCGCTTAATACTTTCAAAGCAACCGTGAAAGGTAATGCACGCGCTCAGGCCAGAATGTCGGTGGGTTTGAGTGGCCTCGAAGGTGCGATTATTACGGACACCGACAAGTACTTCATCCAACCGGCGCGTGATCTCTCCAAAACTGCGCAATCAGATGAGTTTATCTTCTATTCGGAAGAAGACGTCGTGGAGACGGACGATTCGTGCGGGGTGACACTAGCCGAAGAAGTTGCCGCAAGAGCAGAACTGGCTGCAGCCAACAGCGATACAGATATTACCTCACAGCTAAACAGCCCCGTGACGCCACTCTCTCCTATGAAGGTCGCGCGAATTGCCACCGATGCCGACGCTGAGTACGTTGCTTCCACCGGTGGATCTGCTCAAGCAAACGCTCAGATCACGAACATCATGAATGTGGTAGACGGGATCTATCAGGTGGAGATTGGCGTAACGTTTCAGATCGTATTTCAGAATGCCTGGACGAATGAGAATACGGATCCGTACACAACAAGCGATCCTGGAGATCTGCTTACCCAATTTAGGAATTACTGGAATGCCAATTTCACTGAGCCTACGCGAAGCCTGGCCCATCTCTGGACAGGCAGAGACCTGGATGGTGGGACGATTGGAATCGCTTCTGTGGGTGTTGTTTGTAGAAGTCCCAACGGTGCGTATGGACTATCGCAACGGTTTCCCTCAACCGGGCCTGACGCTCGCACCATCATCTTGACCGCCCACGAGATTGGCCATAACTTTTCAGCTGCTCACACCAACGCCGTTGGCAAAGACGTGCCGCCGGAGTTTTCGATATCCTGCGACAATTCGATCATGGAATCGGGGTTGGGAAATCGCCCCGGCTCCAGTTTCTGTACGTTTTCACGGTCGCAGATCTCGGGCCATGCTAACGCTTACGACAGTTGTCTGCTCAACTCGGCAACTTCGCCACCATCATCGTCTTGTACGGAAATACCAATTACACCGGGCCAGCTTGTAAACGGAACAATAACAACTTCGGACTGTGGCTCCCCATCGAGAGGGGGGCAACATTTCGCCGACCGCTACTGGTTCGACGCAACCATGGGCCAGCAGATTAGTACCACCCTGAAGCGGACATCGGGAACTCTCGATCCTTATCTTTATTTAATCGCGCCCGATGGAAACATAATTGATCAAGCCGAATTTGGCGCGGACGGAACCAACGCTCGCATACCTGAGGTAGCTAACTTCGGAGTCTTGACGCTCCCGCAAACTGGCCGTTACACCATCGAGGCTACGTCGTCAGTACGGGGACAAACAGGCGATTATGAGTTGATATTAAATGTGAGCACTTGCGTTTTAAATGCAAGTGCAAGTGTCCAGCATTTTTCCGCAGCGGGCGGTTCCGCTAATCTGAACGTTACTGTGTCGGGCGGCTGTCTTGGCTACACCATCGTGGTCGATCCCGGAACGACTGGTTCAAACTGGATCTTGCCGTCTGAAGGGGGAGGCGTCGGATCGCGGAACTTTGGTTTTATCGTATCGCCAAATGGCAATTCGCTCGGACGCAGATCGTTCATACTAATTTCGCCCAATGGCGCCAATTCCGATACCGCAGGTCTCAGGATTCCGATCACGCAAGCGGGCACAGGAGGCGAATGTTCCACGACACCCATTTTCGCAGGACAGACACTGGATGGGCAGCTTGCAAACAATGATTGTGAATCACCGATCAGAATAACCAACGGGTTGCGGGCGGATCGGTACAGATTCACCGCCTCTGCCGGTCAGCAGGTCTCGATCACGCTCAACGCAGGCGCCCAAAATCCACTTTCTGATCCGTTTCTGACTCTGATAGGACCGCATGGCGCCGTCCTGTTGAATGACGACGATAGTGGTGGTGGAACAAATTCACGCGTTCCGGGCGGAACTGGAATGTTGACGCTTGGACTTTCAGGGACTTATATCATCGAGGTCAGCTCATTTAGTTCTAGTCAACTTGGCACTTATGCATTAACACTGGCCGGAACCTCTCCCAACTGGCAGCCAACTTCCGTCGCATCCAACCAGATCGAGATGAAGAATTGGACCGTCAACGGTCGCACATTCGTTTACGCGAAGCTTAACTTCCCGGATTCCGGTTATCGTGTTATTGACTGGGGCGCGCCGTCACAGTCAGGTAATGCGTTCACCGTTAATGCTACCGTCGAACATTTCAACGGCTCAAACGTTCCGGCTATTAGTAGCAACGCACAGATCTGGGATCTGGGAGTGTTGTCAGCAGGCAATTACAGTTTCACCCTTACGACTCTAGGCACGAACGCGAAAGTACATAATTTCACGGTGAGTTCAACGCCGCCGCCGACCAATCCGATAGACGGGATAGCCGGGGCTCGTGAGTTCGTTCGTTGGCAATACAAAGACTTCCTCAGACGTGAACCGGATGGCCCAGGTTGGGACCACTGGACCAGCGAGATCACGATGTGTGCGAATCCGACGAACCGGTTCCCGGGTGAGACCGAGCCGGCCTGTATCGAGCGCAAACGAGCAAATACAAGCGCTGCGTTCTTCTTCTCGCCGGAATTTTCGAATACTGGTTACTTTGTCCTGCGGGTCTATCGTGGCTCGCTTGGACGAATGCCGAAATTTGGCGGAGGCACCGGCGCCGGCCACGAGTTCACGCGCGATGCAGCAACGGTTGCGGCCGGAATCGTCGTCAATAACGCGCTCGATCCCAACGTGATCAATGCCAACAAGCAGGCGTTTGTTAATGAGTTCGTTACTCGGCCCGAGTTCCGTGCCATCTACGACGGTTTGAGCGCGACCCAATACGTGAACAAGCTGTTTGCGACCACGGGCGTTACGCCGACGGATATTGAGCGTAATGCATTGATCGCGGAAGCCGGAACGGCGGCTGGACGAGCGAGCGTGTTGTTTAAGGTGGTGGATGGAACCACGACGGTCACCGGCGGGCTGCTTGTCTTCAACACAAATTACGGCAAGGCGTTCTACGACAACCTGTTCAACGCTGCTTTTGTGCAGATGGAATACTTCGGCTATCTGTTGCGCGATCCGGATCCGGATGGCTACAACTTCTGGTTAGGGAAGTTGAACCAGTTTGGTAACTGGGTCGATGCGCAGATGGTGCTGGCGTTTATTTCGTCGCCGGAGTATCGCTCGCGGTTTGGATCTCCATAACCACGGATTGATTACCGATCTACAAGGAAGAGCCAAGGTCAGGCTGATCATCTTGCCGGCGTTGCTGGCTGCCTGCCTTGGCCTTTTTCTTTCGTCCACTCGCACAACACAGACGGTGCACGCCTTCTCCGCTGGTCCACCCGCAGGTTACACCGGCGCTCCCGGCGAAGAACCTGAAGCTTGCGCCGAATGTCATGTGCCTCCTGACGCCGGCACCGGCACGATCTCCATAACGGCGCCGCAAACGTACGTCCCCGGTCAGACCTATCCAATCACCGTCACCCATTCGAATCCCGATCCGACCCGACTGCGCTGGGGCTTTCAACTTACCGTACTCGATACGTCTGATGAGAAAGCTGGAGAACTCCAGAACACAACTCCACTCACGCAGATACTGAACAACCAGGGACCCGGCAACGCGCGCCAGTACATCGAACACGCGGCAGGCGGAACTTTCATCGGCCAGTCGAACGGCGCAAGCTGGACTTTCAACTGGACCGCTCCCGCGGAGGACATCGGTCCAGTCACGTTCTACACCGCAGGCAATCAGGCCAACAACGACGGAAACACTTCAGGCGATAACATCTATCGCACGTTCGTTGCGTCAGCCCCGGCATCAACCACGCCTGATTTTGCCCTAAGTGTCTCGCCTTCGAGCCGAAACGTTGTACCGGGCGGTCAGGCGCAGTTCACGGTTACTGTCACGCCACTGGCAGGATTCACCGGTCTTGTGAATCTGAGCGCGTCGGCATTGCCTACTGGCGTCACCGCGGGGTTCAATCCCGCGATCGTCAACATCATGGATGCTACGTCGAAGACGTCGACACTGACTTTGACTCCGTTAACTTCGACGCCTGTCGGCCTTCGCACGCTAAGCGTACAAGGACAATCGGGCCCTCTTCTTCACTTGCAGCCGATAACCCTGAATGTCGTCAGTCCGACGAGCGCTGATCTATCGGTTACCAAAACCGCGTCTCCGAACCCGGGACAAGTCGGCATCCCGCTTTCTTATCGAATCGTCGCAACCAATAATGGACCAGCAGCGGCAACGAACGTCACCGTAACAGATGTTTTGCCCGCAGGCGTTACTTTCGTTTCATCGTCGGCAACTCAGGGCGCATGCAGTGGAACTACCACGGTGACGTGCAATCTCGGCACTCTCGCGTCCGGCGCCAGCGCTGTAGTGACGATCACCGTCACGCCAACGGCGCAGGGGCAACTCGCGAACACGGCGACCGTCACCGCTGGGGAAAGTGATTTCGACACCGCGAACAACTCCTCGTCGATCACGACGTTCATTCAACCAGCCGCGGCGTCACCCTCGATGACCGATCCGAACCTGACGGTCAGCACAGTGATCGCCGGATTGGACCAGCCAACCAGTATCGCGTTTCTGGCGGTGAACGATTTCCTGGTTCTCGAAAGAGCGACTGGAAGAGTGAAACGAGTCGTCAACGGGGTCGTTTCCAGCACGCCACTCGATCTTCCGGTGAACAATGCTTCGGAACGAGGCCTGCTGGGCATCGCGTTGCATCCGCAGTTTACCGTCAACGGCTTCGTCTATCTCTTTTGGACCGAGAGCAGCACGGGCGTCGATACGTCGAACATCGACGAGATATCGCTGCTGGCAAACCGCATCGATCGTTATGTGTGGAACGCCTCTACTCTAACCTTCGATCGCAATCTGATAAGGCTACGCGCATTGCAACAGGACGCGGGCCAACCCGCGCGTGGGAATCACAACGGCGGCGTCATCAGGTTTGGACCAGACGGCAAGCTTTACATCATATTTGGCGACAACGGTCGCCGAGGTTTTCTGCAAAACATCACCAGTGGTGGGCCCGTGCCGGACGATCAGTTTGGCGGACCAGCGCCTGACAATGCTCATCTGACTGGAGTTGTTTTGCGCTTGAACGATGATGGTTCTACGCCGACGGACAATCCGTTCTTCAACGTCGCCTCGGGTCTGACGGGCGAAGCCTCTGAGAATGTAAAGAAAGTCTTCGCTTACGGAGTGCGCAACAGCTTCGGCATGGCTTTCGATCCGATCGCCGGAAATCTGTGGACCCAGGAGAACGGCGACGACGCGTTCGATGAGATCAATCGCGTCACGGCTGGATTTAACGGTGGTTGGATCCAAACCATGGGCCCACTTAGCCGCATCGGCGAATTCAAGTCGATCGAGTTGACCTACGCCGCCGGCAGTCTTCAACAACTGCGCTGGCCGCCGTCGAACATCGCCGCAACGTCGCAGGAAGCGTTGTCGCGTCTGTACATGCTGCCCGGCGCTCAGTATGTCGATCCGGAATTCAGTTGGAAGTATGCGGTTGCGCCTTCGCCCATCGGCTTCGTGGTGGGAAAGGGATTGGGAGTACAGTTTGAAGGTGACCTGTTGGTGGGCGCCTCGCGGACGACACTACTCAACGGGTTTCTGTTCCGCTTCAGATTGAACGCGGACCGCCAACATTTTGTCTTCAGCGATCCGCGACTTGCCGATCGCGTTGCCGACAACGTCGACAAGTTCGATCAATCCGAGAGCGAAAGTTTGGTGATTGGTAAAGACTTCGGTGTGACCACCGACATAGTCACTGGTCCGAACGGAAACGTGTTTGTCGTTTCACTCTCAAACGGCAGCGTTTACGAGATCAAAGCGAAAGCCAATCCGATCGATGACGCCGCATTTTTCGTCGCGCAGCACTACCGAGATTTTCTAAATCGTGAACCCGACGCGCCGGGCCTCGCACACTGGACCGGCGAGATTACGGAGTGTTCCGATCCTGCGAAGCGACATCCGGGCGAGTCGCTCGAAACGTGCACGGAACGCAAGCGCGCCAACACGTCGGCCGCGTTCTTCCTGTCGCCCGAGTTTCAGAACACCGGTTCGTTCGTGTTACGCGTGTACTGGGGAACGCTGGGCAAGCTCACGTCCGCTCAATGTCCAGGCGTGCCGCAGAACCTGCCAAGTCATTGCCGTCCACGGTTCACGGACTACACCGCGGATATGGCCACCGTGGCGCAGGGCATCGTCGTCAACAATGCGCTCGATCCAGCGGTTATCAACGCCAACAAGCGCGCTTTCGTAGATCAATTCGTGAATCGCGCGGAGTTCAAGACGGCATACCCCGACGCAATGACGCCAGCCGCCTTTGTCGATAAGTTGTTTTTCACCACCGGCATCACGCCCACCGCCGATGAGCGCGACGCGTTGATTAATGGTTTGACTGGCGGAACGGAAACCCGTTCTAGTGTCGTCTTCAAGGTGGTTGATGGGACGCAGACGACCACCGGTGGCCTGTTGGTGTTTCAAACTTCGTACGGTAAGGCGTTTTACGATCAGGAGTTTGACGCAGCGTTCGTCTTCATGCAGTACATCTGTTATCTGCGACGTAATCCCGATCAGGAAGGTTACGATTTCTGGCTCGCCAAGTTGAAGCACTACGGTAATTGGGTGGATGCGGAGCTGGTGCTGGCGTTCATCATCTCGCCTGAATACAGATCTCGATTTGTGCAGTAACAGCGGACTACGAAGATAGAAGCGAATGAATCTTTTCGGCGACTCGGCGGGGTGAGTCGCTGTCGGTGGTCATGTCTTTGGACCACGATCCCATGATTGCGCCTGCTCGTTGCGCCAACGAGAAGGCGGCGTGGCTTAATTTGAACTGACGCGCATTGGCAACGAGGGAGATTATCGTGTCAACGTAGGCTTTCGGATGATGTTCTGTTTCTACCAGGCGGCGCCCGAGTTGGCCCATTCGCGCAAAGCGCTCAGGGTCCTGGAGAAAACTCTCAAGTTGAGAACGGATGTCGGCGACTTCGTTCTCAGGTCGAACATGGGCGACTGCGTCCGCTGACAACGACGCGTACCAACCGACACGTGTTACCAAACTTGGAAGCGCATGCTCCCAGATTCGAAGTTGGCTCGCCGACGCCTCACCCATCGTCGGATAACGAAGATTAATCGCGAGATGGGCGGTGCTGAGTGCGTGGTCCAGCTCAGCCAGCGGCGTGTAACCGCGTACCGCCACCGCCTGCTTCAGATTCAACGTTTGAATGCGTTGCCGCAGTGTTTTCGCGTCATCGATCTCACCGTAGATGTCCAACTTAAATAGATTCTCCGGCAGTTGGGAGAGCGCCTCCAGCACAGCATCGAGACGGCGGTTTCGTCCGATGTGGCCGAAGATGATCAAACGGTACGGTTGCGGCCGGAGGTCATCGGTCTTTGCAGATCTCGAGATCGGCGCGGAGGGCAGCGGCGCGTAAAAAACCGGACAGCGATGCGCGAGTCGTAATTCATTGAAGCCGTCTTGGGTATGGACCACCGCACCGAGCGCATTTTCGAGCACGGCGCCGGTCATCGGAAATCGTTGCGCCATCAGATCAAAGTCACCGTGCCGTGCGCTTACGAACTCGGTCGCGATTTGTAGTCCTTCTTCGCCGTAGTGCTTTTCGACCTGGGCCAGATAGCCCGCTTCGTCGCGCCACTGTCCGCGATACAGACTCTCGAAGAAGTCGTGCAACCGTACGTCGTGCAGGATGACGAAACCTGGCGATTGCCTGCTCACCTGCCAGATTGCCGCATGGTGCAGGTGATTGTTGCCGATGTTGTAGAAACTGAGTTCAGCCCGATTCAGCTCCATCCAATCGATGCGGTTCGGTTGATAGTGGTGGACCCTGGCGTATTGTTCCAGTTGCGGATCCCAACCGGCGCGATCGGTCCATAACGTTACTTCCGCGCGGTTGCTTAATTCGGGCAGAATGCCGAAAGAGTAATCGGCGATGCCGGTTTTTGCCGGCGGCAACGGTGAGAACCAGTTGAGTCTCATGCGAGTAATTTGTTGACGACCGTTTCCCAGGAGAGATTGAGACTCTCGTAACGAGCGCGTCCTGCTTTGCCCCACGTTTTTGCCTGTTGGCGATTTTCCCAAAGCGAGTCAAATGCGTTTGCGAGTGCTTCAGGGGTGGGTTCCGCGATCAGACCGGTTTCGTGATGGGTGACAAATTCCAGTGGCCCACCCGAGTCAGTGCAAGTGACGACGGGTTTGGAAGCAAGCATCGCTTCGAGTGTGACGTAACCGTAGTCTTCATCTGTAGGAGGATAGATGACGGCGATAGCGTTTGCGTAGCGACGTCGCATTTCCTCGCCGCTGATCGATCCCAGCCATTCCGCGCGCTGCTGCACCTTTAATTTTCGTGTCAGTGATTTCAGTTCGTCTGCATATGACGGCTGGTCCGAGGTTCCGGCGAAGACGATGCGCACCGGATTGCGAGTTTGGGCCAGCGCCTCGAGCACGAGCGCCTGTCGTTTGGGAATGCAGAGACGGCTGGGAAAGAACAAGTACTCCTCAGCTGGTCCACAGTAGAAATGTTCTGCGTCGGGCGGTGGATGATAAAGCGGCGTCGAGTCGATGTCGCAAAACTTCTTCAACCGGTCAGCAACGTTGCGCGAGTTTGCAAAGACTGCTTTGGCCTGCGGAATCAGCTTTCGATCCGCTTGTTGAATAACGTCACGAACGTGCGTGCCGTTTGGGAAATAGACAAGATCGCTTAACGGGTGGTCCCACAGTTCGTAGGCTGTTCGATGCTGGTGCAGGATCCACAACACTTTGTTCGCATGTGGGATCAGGTAAGCAGGAAACTTCAAACCGATAACGCGATCGACCGGCGTGCCCGCCACTTCCGATATGTCGAGCAACTGGCAGGCCAGCATGTGATCGAGGATCTTTTCCGGTGGGTACCACTTGAAGGGGATGGCCAGTATTTCCGCTTCGTGATCAAAGCGGCGCAGCGCGTCGCGTAAGCCTTCGGCGTGGACTTCAGCGCCTCCTCGTATGAACGGCACCTGGACGGTAGTGATCAGAATCCTCATGTTTGAACTGGCAATGAAAAATGATCGATGGAAAATGACGAACGGAAAACGCCATTTTCCATTTTTCGTTTCTCATTTTTCATTTGTCATTACCGTCAACCTTCCACCCCAGCACGGCGTAGTCCATTGGACCATATAAGAGTCCGTTGAACCGCTCGGCGAGTTCGCCCTCGCCGGCGACGCGGCCAGCCTCCCAGGGATGCAGGTTGAGCACTTCGACACGATCGAACCCACGGTTGTCGAACAGAAACTGCATCAGTTCTCTGGGAAGTGGATGCTTGTGTGTGGGATCGAGATAGAAGAAATTGCTGCCGACGAGAATGTTCTCCGGATTGGGTGTTTCAAAGATAGCGATTCCGCCCGGTCGCAGCACGCGCAGCACTTCATCGAGTAGTCTAACCAGCGTCTCGACGGACACGTGTTCGATGATGTGAAATCCGGTGATGGCGCCGGCACTCGCATCGGAGAGGCTTTGCAGGTGTGCCAGGACGTCGCTCTCGACGACTTCAAGTCCGCGTCTACGGCATTGCTCGATGGCAACGACGTTCGTCTCGACACCTCGCGCACTGATCCCTGCTTCTTTCATGAGCTCGAGCCACTCACCACGGCCGCAACCAAGATCGATCACCACAGAATCTCGTGCCGCTTCAACGTAGGGCAGGTAAATCCTCATCCGATCTTTGATCTCCTCACGAGTGCCGCGGAAGCGATCTTCGAGAGCAGCGTAAAGCTCGTCGAGACGCACCGTGTCCAGACCTTTGTCTGCTGCACCATGGATCCTGTGGTGGAGGCGTTCTGTCTGAATACGAATTTTTCTAGTTTGGTCGTGCAGCAGCTCCGTTTCCGTCCTGAGTTGCTTTGACAGCGTCTCTTCAACTCGCGAAACTCCTTCATTGATCTCCGTCAAACGAGCGTTGATGAAGTCTGCGGTCTGCTGGTTCTGCGATAAAACGTAGCCAGCAAATTCGCGCTGGTCGCGAACCTGATTAGGAAGCCGCGCAATAGCGATTGCGAGTCGAAAGAAATAACCGATGAAGGGAAGTTGGCCCAGCTGGCGCACGAGGGCAGGCAGCTTCAACCCGTCCAGTTCAACTCCCTTCGCTTTGCCTTCATTTGAATAGCGCAGTGTGGCGAGTAGATCGATCTTGTTGAAGTCACCGCTGCGTATGCGTTTGAGATCGCGGGCTAATTCCGTTGCGTCCGGAGGCCGTTTCAGCACGGCGCGGTAAGAGTTATCAACAAATGCACGGTCGTGATATCGCAGAAGGTCGCTGATGTGGTATCGATTGTTAGAACGTGGTTGGAAGTCTGGTTGCAGCTTCAGTTCCGGAAACTTCGCGGAAGCGGGACTTGTTGTCGCCGGCGATCCGTTGGTGAATTCGCGATCGTTGCGGTGTTTCTGCGCTGCAATTGACTCGCGAACGACTGCCGCCAAATCGTCGATCTCGATTCGTGGCTGTTCTGGCTTGATCATAGATTGACCGCTGAGGAACGATTCATTCATGCGTATTGGTCTCGATGGTCTGCCGCTGACTCAACTCAAGACCGGTGTGGGCACGTACACTTTCGAGCTGGCCCGGGCCCTCGCTGCGCAAGCACCCCAAGACGACTTCCAGCTAGTTTCGCCGAAGCTCTTTGACCTGGCGGCGTCAGGTGACGGCGTACCACTTTTTCCGAACCTTTCGCTGGTCTACTCCAGGCCCAACCTGCTGGAGCGACGTTGGTGGTCACTGGGAATGCCGTCCTACATTCGTCGCAATTCGATCGCGCTCTTTCACGGGACGAACTTCGAAGTCCCGTTGCGTGGTAAGTGCCCAACAGTCGTCACAATCCATGATCTTTCCTTGCTGTTGCATTCTAACACGCATGAACCGCGAGCAGTCTTGCGGGGGCGGGTGCGGTTGCCCCGCATGGCCCGCCGCGCGACGATGGTGATCACTGATTCGGACGCGGTGCGTCGGGAGGTTTGCGAACACCTGCGCATCGAGCCTGAGAAGGTGATTGCGATTCCGCTTGCGCCACGCGCGGAGTTTGCGCCCATCTCACCAGACGTCACAGTGGAGGTGCGCAAACGTCTCGGTATCGAGGAAGAATTCGTTCTTTTTGCAGGCACGATGGAGCCGCGGAAGAACTTGCTTACGTTGATACGCGCGTTTGAAGAGGTGTTGCGTTCCAGTGAATTGCGGCCGCAACTGGTCGTCGCCGGCAAGGTAGGTTGGAAACAGAATGAGGTAATTCAGAATTTGGAGAGTTCTGAGTTCAGCGATCGAATAAGGTTGGCTGGATACGTTTCCGACGCGGATCTTTGTGCTCTTTACTCGTCGTGCCGTGCGTTTGTGTATCCGTCGTTTTACGAAGGTTTTGGTTTACCGCCGTTGGAGGCGATGGCGTGTGGTGCTCCCGTAATCGCGACTGCGGTTCCGAGTGTGATCGCGAGCGGCGCACGCGTGATTTCTGCTACCGACGCACACGAATTGTCGCGAAATCTGGTGGAGTTATTGAGTGATGCGCGGGCGCGTGAGACTGCGTCAGATGCAGGTTTGAAGCACGCGTCAAAGTTTTCGTGGGAACAAACAGCAATGCTGACCCGGGAGGTTTATAACGAGGCCCTCGCCAGGTCAGCATTTAGAAATGGATAACGTGTTCGTTAGAAGCGGTTTCGATACTCAGGTGAGAGGATGAACGCCAACACCATCTGCGCATCCACCCAATTGCCAAAGTGCTTCAACTTACCGAGCCAGTGATTGAATCCTTCCTGGTCCGGGTTGCGGCGAAGGTAGGCGACGTATTCAATGAATACGAACACATCGTCAAATTCCTTGTCGTAGAACGCCTTTCCATAGGACGTGTCGAACTGTAGCAAGCCTCCGGTCGTCGTGGTAGTGCCGTCGACAACTTTGAAGACGACGTTCGCCTTGTTTGCCGGGTTTGCGGTGATTTCATTGATCAGGGCTGAGCGGTCGGCACTTGAGAGTGCCACACCGGTGGTTTGACTAAGCTTGTCGACAAATTGCGTCGGAGTCAGGCTGCCGTAGATTGCTTGAAACTCGGGCCGGGTAATGAACTGTGCTACGAACGCCCGCTTATTGGAGTTGATTACGTTCGGGTCGAGAGCGTCGTTAACGACGATGCCTTGTCCGACCGTGGCCATATCGGCGATGTAATCGCTGTACTTGGGACGGCAGTGACCCGGAAGGTTCAGTGGCACGCCCGGGCAGCCAGGCTGATTGAGTTGCTTTCCTAAGGTACCCCAGTAGACACGCAGCACAAACGAGCCGCCGTTTGCAAACTCGGGCGAAAAGAAGAAGGCCGCTGACGTGTTAGCGCGTTTGCGCTCGATACAAAGCGCTAGCGTTTCGCCGGGACCCCTTTTTGCCGGATCGTTACATTCCGTGATCTCGCCCGTCCAATGCGCATGTCCCGGAGCATCCGGAAAACGCCGCAGGAAGTCGATGTACTGTTGGGCGGCGAAGAAATCGGCGTCATCGATGGTGATTGGGATGTTCGTACCCGGGCGAAGCCGCAGGGGCTTCACTTTGATATCACCATAGAAGAGTTCGGAAGGGAGATTCGGGGTCTCAGTGACAATCCGCAAGGTTGGAGGACTTTGCGCCAGAGCACCTCCAAAAGCAAACATAAGAATTAGCGCAACGAAAAAGAGTTTCCGCATGTTATTTAGCTCCTAAACCGTTGGTGGGATTGTCCTTTGATAAGACCTGAGGCTGGGGTCACTCTGAGTCCAGCACCATTGCCGAGACCGTTTTGGAGTATAAGTAATGCCTCTTTGCGTTGTCAATTCTATTGTCTGAAGGGTAGCGTCTCAGTTTGCCAGCATTCTCTCGTATCTCGGCGGTCGCTGCAAATCTGCGGTAAAAGAACCGCAAAACAAATGAACCGCAGAGACGCGGAGGACCGCAGAGATACGCAGAGGAAATTAAGACACCACCGTCTGAAGGGGTAGTGCTTTACTTTTGGAAATCTTCTCTGCGTTTGTCTGCGACTCGGCGGTTAATCCTTTTTACTCCACATTTACCGCCGAGACGCAGAGGAACGCAGACATACGCAGAGTTCATATTAGGGCACCACCGGATGAAAGGAGAATAGACGTTTTGACGCTATGAGTGGGCGAGAAGAATGGGAAGCGATCGCCGCGATGAGCGATCCGGAGGAGCTGCGTGAACGCATTTTTACCGGCTATAAGACGGGGAAACCTTTCACTCCCTATCTCCCGACCGTTGCTCTGCAAACGCCAGTTGCGTCTGTGCTCGACTTCGGTTGCGGCGTGGGGCGAAACTTTCCCTATCTGAAATCTATCGCCAGCCAGGTCGTGGGATTCGACTTGGAACCTATGATTGCCCGCTGTCGCGCACTAGCGACCGAAACGGTCGACCGGCTCACGTCCGATTGGGAAGACGTCTCGCGCCGCCGTTTCGATCTCGTGTTTGCTTCACTCGTTCTCCAACATATCGACACCGATACCTGTCGAGGTTACCTGAAGGACTTCGCGCAGATGGCCCCCGCAATCTACCTCCTTACGCGCCTCCAAAGTGATTTTGGTCTGAATGTGCTTGGGATGGTGGCTGAGTCGGGCCTGTTTGAAGTGATGGAATGTGCGGAGGTCGAGCACGATCTCAAAACGAATGAGCTTCGCGGGGTCGACCGAAGGTCATTTGCCGAGGTTTCACTAGCGACCGACAACCTGCACTACGAAGTCCTGCTTATTCCAGCAAGTTCATCTTGAAGTTCTCAATCCGGAAGACCAATACGCGCGGATCGAGCGGCGCATCGATCCGACGGCCATTGCTAACGAACTTAATTACCGATTCTCCCGGAGGAACCGTAATCGTCTTTGAGTAAAAGACTGGAACGGCGTTCGTCTTAACATGATCGGAAACAAGACCCGTGATGTTCATATCAGCAAACTCTGCGTAGCCGCTGACGAACGACATTTCGAGGCTGACCCGTCTCGATTGTTGCGAACTATTGTAAAAGCGCAACTCGCCTTCGCTTGAGCTCCAGCGCCAGGTCTTTTCCGGCGAACTCTCGAGATCGGAAAAACCGCCACTCCAATCGATCATGAGCGGATGCAGCGTCAGTTCCTCTTTCGCACGCCACTCGCTCTCGGAATACTGTTGACGCAAGCGCGAGTTGTAGTCCGTGGTTTTAAAAAAGACCAATCTGCGGTTCTCGCTCTCGATCGGTCCAATTTGCAACAGGTCGCGCAACTGTGCTTCGAGTTTAGTCGCCTCGTCGCCGTTATAGCCGTTTCGATCCAGGTAGATCCCACTGAAACCCGCGAAGGCAAGTGATTGGACCATCTGCTCAACCGGTAGTGCCGCGATCTGTTTGAGCCACAGATCACCGGAACGGTTCTTCATCGCACCATAACTCCAGCGAAGGTGCGAGGAGTGGAGGTACCCACGCAGGTGATCGTAGTCAACCATTTTGTTGACCGACGGATATTCCGGAAACGGTACGTACGGCAGTTGGAAAACCATTGCGCCATTAGGTAGCGACGAGTCAACCACGTGTGCGAAATCTTCGTCGTTCTGAAACTCAGACTTAATCTGTGCGTACTGCGGAATGTAACCTTTGCTTGTTTGATCGAGTAGCGCCACCATCATCAAGATGCCGAGAGCAAGGTAAAAGACGATCCGGGCGGTGCCGGGCTTCACCCGGTTTACGTAGAACCACTCGAGACCAAGCACCACAGCGAGCAAAGAGAAGAACGCGATAAAGACACTGATACGGTTGTAACTTCTGATCGTGGGTGACACGAACAGGGCGAACAACGATCCAAAGCCACCGATCGTTGCCAGCAGCACCGCGAAAATGTTCAAGATGCTGAGATCGGCTAAAAGCGCTTTGTTTTCCGATCGCCCCAGAAACATCTGTGCGAGCAAGACGAGAAACCCTATGCTCCCGATAAGCCCCAGTGCTGCGGCGTCGCTTTCTGTCACGTTGGTATTCTGGTTGTAAAGGTTTTTGAGTCTATTTAGAGGACCCACGCGGTGTCCCGTTATCGGCAACAACAACTGCGAGATTTTCAGACTATAAATCTCAGGCCCGGCAAGACTGCGCTCTGTGATTCGCGCGTCGCCGTGTTTGTATGAGTAGATGATCGTCGGCGCGAAATTCACGAGCACCAAGCCAAAAGTAATTGCGATGAGAAGAACGGCGGCTGCCAACGGTTTCAAGCTTCGCTTGACGACAACCGCCGACAGTCCCGCGACCAGCAGAAGAAAGCACGAGAAGAATGGATAGTAGATGCCGTTCGAACCCACCAGCACACAGAACACGATGCTCAGGATGAATTTTCGACTGCGCAAATTCAGACCGAATGGTCCACCTTTCACGGTCAGTTGGTCCGACGCGACCCATACAAGGACCAAAACGACGAGTGGAACAAAGTAATATGCCGACAAGAAGAGATGGCTCTCGCCGCGCATGAAGTGGTACGGCAGAAACGTGTAGACCAGGCTGCCGAAGAGCGCGGTCGCATACGACAGGTTCAGCTGGCGGAAGACGTAGAGCGCTGAAATCGTGACCAAGGGAAACGTGAGCAGGTAGAAGATATTCAGTACTACGAATGGGTTCTTCGCGACCACACCGATGAGGGCCAGGACCACCGCGGCCGCATTGTCCACCGCGGGAACGTCGTACATTTGGAGTCCGCCAGGTGCGCCAAGCCGTGAATTTTGCCAGTACCAACCGTTGTCAACGATGCCCTTGATAAACATGGTGTGAATGAGAGCATCGCCGTTGTAGTGGAGAGGAACACGAAGATCGGCTCGCCAGAGTTTAAGCAGGAAACATAGAATAAGCGCGCACAGAATCGTGGCCGCGATATATTGTGAGGCTCGCTTAAGACGATCGCTATCGAGGAACCAGTTTTTCATCTGATGTTAGCTGGGCGCTCGTGTGGACGCGGCTGGATATTATCACTCGTGAGCCGCATGAGACACAGAACAGAGCCATAAGACGCACGCACTTGCTGCCAAGACTCCGAAAACTGCTCGACAACAAATCGTTCATTCGCCTCCGGCAGAATCAAAGTCTGCGCGATGCGCTCTTTGTGTTCGTGCTGACCCGCAGTCTGATCTTCATCATCTTCATCTGTGTGGGCCACCTTCAAGTCATCACGATCGTCGACGGGACAACGAACGTCCGCGACGCGTTCGTTAGATTTGACAACGCTTCGATTGCGCGCCAGTTGCGCAAAACCATGTGGCGCGCCGACGTGGCCCATTACATGGTGCTCACTCAAGAAGGCTACCTGCACCAGCCGTTCGACATCGAGAACCACCGCAGCAGGCAGTTCGCCTTTTTCCCGTTACATCCTTTACTGCTTTGGATGGTTGGGCATGTGACAAAAGACCTGATGTTGGGGGGCGCGGCGCTGGCAAACCTCTTCCTCTTCATTGGGCTGTTTTTTCTGCACAAGCTGACGCTGGCGTTTGGTTACGATCAGCAGATCGCGCGGCGGACGATTTTTTACACCGCAACCTTTCCCGTCAGTTACTTTTTTTCCGTACCGCTTACAGAATCACTCTTCCTGATGCTTACGGTCACCAGTTTCTACGCCGCGAAGAAAGAAAACTGGTGGGCCGCGGGCGCGCTTGGCGCGTTCGCGTCGGCAGCGCGCGTGAACGGTGTGATCCTATTGCCGGCGTTGCTCATCTTGAGCTGGCAGATGTATCGATCGCTACAAATCAAAAAGATACTCTGGCTGCTGCTGGTTCCAGTCGGGCTTTGGGCCTTCATGTTCTATTCATGGTGGGCCTGCGGAGATGCTTTGGCGTTTAGAACCGCAGTGGCCCACTGGGGACGCAAGCCCGACTTTTTTCTGTCTGCATTCTTCAAATACCTGATACATCCGCACACGATCATCGAGCCCTGGAACTTTAACCTGCTGAACGCGGGATCGGCGCTGCTCTGTTTGTTTTGTGTTTACATTTTGTTCAGGCGTCGTGAATGGGCGCTGGCGGCTTTTGCCTTCATGGCAATCTTTCTGCCGCTCTCTTCAGGCATCCTGCAATCGCTTGATCGCTACGCGCTGATCATCTTTCCGATGTACCTGGCGCTGGCGATAATTGCGAAATCAGAACGCCTCGACACCACCATCCGGTACGTTTTCATAACCATTCTTGCCATCATGACGGCGCTGTTTGCCGCAAACTACACGATCGCCGTCGCGTGATCAGGGGATGATCTCGATATTGCAGACCGCGATCGAAAGATGCCGGTCGTCGCTGCTTTTCGGATCATGCAATGCGGGTTGCCAGGTGCGGCTGGCTTGAATGTCCAACTCGAATCGCGAGCTGCCTCTCAGTTGTTCCGGGACATCGATCTGCAAGTCCAGCCAGTCATATTCAAACAGAGACAGGGTACACAGCCGCACACCATTCAAATCAAAATCCAGTTCAATTGGTTGCGAACGAAGCTCTGGAATGTGCGTCATCAATGCGAGCCGTATGCACGATAGATCGGGGGTCTCGAAGTGCAGCCGCGACTGCTTGTCCATCCAACGCGCGAGGCGAGGAGTGTGATTTACCGTGTACCAGCCGGTGCCAAACCCGAGACGCGATCCAAACAAGTCGTTACGATCACGATGCGCGTTGTAAAACGGCTCAGCCGATCCATCCGTCGCTTTGACCAGCAGGTACAAGCCACTGGACGGCAGCTTCAAATTCAAGTCCGAGATCTTTCCGAAGACGTACCCCATCGCCATATCAAACGCATGCCGTTCGCTGAACGAGAGACCACGAAGGTACTCGATAAAATCCGCGTCAAAAGGAACTCCGTATTCATCGTATTGCTTAATAAACTCGGCCACGCTTAAGCACAACGTGTATCGTGGCTCGGCCTGTACGTTCTCAAAGAACCGGCGAAATCGCGCGGCAATCTCGTCGTCCACTTCCAAACCGATATGACCGTCGATGCCGATGAATTGCGCCAGTCTCTCCTGGCTCATCGACGCGTAATCGCCGTGCAGGTCGCGATTCAACGACTCGACGCCATGCATCGTCACGCCGCCGGGCTTCAATACCCGTCGAATCTCCCCCAGCAGCGCGTCTTTTTCATCAAATGAGATATGGCCCAGCACGTCGAGACTGACGACGTAATCAAACGACGCTGTCGCAAAGGGAAGCTCCGTTACCTGACCCGTGCACGCCAGATCGTAACCGTTGCGACGCGCGAGACCGACCAGTTCCGGTGCGAAATCAACTCCGGCGAGGTAAACATCCTTGCGTTTCAATAACGCCAGCATGCCTTCGCCGCAACCGACATCGAGCACTGACGAACCGCGCCGCACGTTGTCGTAAACCCACATCGTGCGAGCGAAACCGATGTCGAACCGATTGATCGCATCGAAATAGCGCGCGTCGAGCACACCTCCGGTGAAGAAACGATCGCGGTAGAACTTCGCGATGTCGTCGATTCCCGCTGCTTTTAGGAGATCCTCGTTTCTAATATTGCGCATTGCTGCATGGTGATGGAGGCGTTGAGATTGGCGACGCCTTCGATGGGAATATCGCTGAACACACGAAAGAACAACGCGCCGTCCATCCAGTCGAAACTGATTGCCGTAGGGCTATGGACCGCGATCGATACGGAATACAGATCCGGAGCCAGCCAACAGTTGAACGAGAACGTCGTCTCGACAGTGTCTCCGCGTTTGTGACGTCCACTGAACATTCCCTGCACGTGGCTGTTTGTGCCGTAGAGATGAATGCCGTGTCGGTTGCGGATGATGAAACCGTAAACCGGATCGTCAATGTCTTCATGAAACACGGCCCGCACGCGCACGTGAACGAGTTCTCCGGTCTCAACGAGTTTTACCGGCCGGCGCTCTCGGTTGAGCAGATCGACATGCACGATCTCGGCGCTGCCGTTTCCGTGTCGATAACTGAACTGTGGCGTCGCGTGTTCAGTATCTTCGGTCGCCGCAGCGGACGATTTTTCCCGGCGCAGCGCCAGTTGATTGTCGGCGTACGCGGCCTCACGGTCCATGATCACTTTCTGATAACGATCGAGGACGTCAGCGGGCGCACCGTCGGCTGCCATTTGGCCATTGTTCAGAAGAATCGCTCGGCTACAGAGCGCTCGAATCGCTCCCGGATCGTGCGACACGAAGAGGATCGTCGTGCCGTTTTCCTGCATCTCCTTGATTCGACGTGTGCAACGATGCTGGAACACGGCGTCGCCGACCGACAACGCTTCGTCGACGATCAGTATTTCCGGGGACGAGGCAATCGCGGTCGCGAAGGCGAGCCGGATGTACATGCCGCTCGAGTAAGTCTTTAGCGGTTGCTCTATGAAATCGCCGATCTCGGCGAAGCTGCTAATTTCAGGCAGCAGCCGTTCGGTTTCAGACTTTGAGAGGCCCATCAACGCGGAATTCATGAAGACGTTTTCGATACCGGTGAACTCCGGGTTGAAGCCGGCGCCGAGTTCCAGCAACGCCGCGATCCGACCCTCGTGCCAGACGCTGCCGTGCGTCGGTTCAAGTGTGCCGGTGATTATTTGAAGCAACGTTGACTTCCCGGATCCGTTTGGACCAATGATGCCGGTAGTCGTTCCTGCTTCAACTTCGAAATTGATGTTGCTGAGTGCCCAGAATGCTCGATGCGACTTCCAGCGGCCGCGCGTCAACGACTCCTTCAGTCGATCGACGGGCCGGTTGTAGATCCGGTACTGCTTCGAGACCGCGTCAACGCGTATTGCTTTTGGCATAAGCTGTCAGAGCGAGATCGGACGCGACCATTTCCTTCACTAACGCTCGAAATGTATAAGTCGGTTCCCAGTCCAGAACACGACGAGCTTTGGAAGCATCGCCGACTAGCTGGTCCACTTCGGAAGGGCGATAGTAGCGCTGGTCGACTTTAACGAACTCCTGGTAATCGAGATCCGCCTCTGCAAACGCGATCTCGCAAAGTTCGCGAACGCTGTGTGCTTGTCCGGAGGCGATGACGAAGTCGTCCGCGTTTGGAAGCTGCAACATCGAGTGCATGGCGCGGACGTAGTCTGCCGCGTGGCCCCAGTCGCGTTGCGCTTCCAGGTTGCCGAGGCGGAGTTCTGACGACACACCGAGTTTTATTCGCGCCACGGCGCTGGTGATCTTGCGCGAGACGAATTCAAATCCTCGCCGGGGGCTTTCGTGGTTGAAGAGAATGCCGCTGACGCAGTGCAGTCCGTAAGCCTCGCGATAGTTTCGGGTCAAATGAAATCCGGCGACTTTGCTGATGCCGTAAGGGCTGCGGGGTTGGAACGGCGTCGTCTCTTTTTGCGGTACTTCGTCGACATTGCCAAACATCTCGCTGGAGCCGGCGAAGTAGAAACGGCACTTGGGTTGCGATTCACGCAAAGCGGCGAGGACGTAGTGCGTGCCGTTGATATTCATGTTCATCGTCGAGAAACCGTCGGCGAAACTCTCCGCAACGAAGCTTTGGGCCGCCAGGTGATAACACTCGTCAAACTCGTGCTGGCTCAGCACGTGGAAGATGCTCGGATAACTCTCGAGACTCGCCGCGTGGAGCTTCACGCGATCGAGCAGGTGGGCAATGCGGCTAAAGCGAGTGTCTGGCGCTTCGAGCGCCACCCGGCGCACAAGCCCGTGGACTTCGTAGCCGAGGCCTAACAGGTGCTCCGCGAGGTAGCTCCCGTCCTGCCCGGTAATGCCGGTAATCAGCGCTCTTTTGGACACGGAGTGGATTGTAACAGGTGAGATCCGTGTTTCAGTAAGTTGCCGGTGGAAGGCCAACGGAAATTGTCGCCAGACGGTCTAAGGTAACGGGAAATTGGACTTTGTACTTCGTAGTTGGTTCTTTGTGATAATTCACAAAGTACAAAAAACAAAGTAATAAGAACAAGCATGGGCGTGCTTGCGGTCTGGAGGGGTTCTGCTTAAAATGGCCGTTCTTTAATCGCCGGTGCGGCAATAATACTTTCACCTGCGTGTGACGCTGCTCAGCTCCCCGATGGCATCTAATCTGCTCGAATTCGCGTCTTTTTTGCGGAGGATTTCGTGAAGCAATCTTTTTGGTTACTGTGCGCAAGCTTACTGTTTGTGCTCATCGGGGGGTCACACGCCTCCGTCTCGGCCCAGACGCCGAGCGCAACCCCTGACCCTTTCCTCGTCCAGATAACCTCGAACCCGAACGTTGCTTTCACTAATGCTCTCGGCGACATGAGTGCCAACGGTCGTTTCGTTGTTTTCGTTTCGAACGGCGATGTTTCAACCGAACGAACACCAGAGAGAAACAACGCCGACGGTAATCGCGAGATCTTTCTGCTGGACTACGCACAGCGCCGCATTTTTCAGATCACCAATACCCGACACGTTCTCAATCCGCTTCCGACACCGAGTCCAACGCCAACACCAAGCCCGACGCCATCGCCGAGTCCGACGCCAACGCCCACTCCCGCACCGGCTGATCTCTCCAGGGTAAAGATCGAGATCGACAATCGTTCACCAATGATTACTCTGGCACCGCCACTCGTTGGGGGCTTACGTTCCTACGTCATCGTTTTCAGTTCAAACGCACCAGACCCGAAGAACTTTGACGGCACTGAAGGTACTCTGGGACAGGATGCCAACTCCGAAATCTGGATCTATCGCATACCTGCTGTCCCCGACGTCGATCTGACATTGGGCGCTGATATTCCGCTGGCCGGGAACGATCTGGCGACCGGGGATTTCGTTCGAATTACTAATACGCCGGCTTCACGTTTACCCACGCCGGGTGGGACGGACGATAATGGACTTCCGATTTCGCCCTTCTTCGCCGACGACAATCGCGAGCCGACAATCACTGAGAACGGTACGATCATCGCTTTCATCTCGACGCGCAATCCGGGTGGAGGAACCGGCAACAATGACGGGAATCCGGAACTGTTTTTCTTCAACATCGGGTCCAGCACTTTCACTCAAGGGACCAACACGCAGGACGCAGCACCGGGTATCGGATTCGTATTTCAGAGTAACCCCAATCTGTCTGCTGATGGATCGGTAGTGGCTTTCTTATCGAGCGCGAACCTTGCGTCGAATAACGCCGACGGTAATGCCGAGATTTTCATCGCAAACTTTGGCGGCTCCTCCGTCAGCAACATTCGCCAGGTTACGCGCACGCAAAATGGAACGGCTAACACGAACGCGATGAGTGCCGGCCGGCGTCTGAGCCGCAACGGAGCATTCATTGCTTTCGAGTCGCGCGCGACAGACCCGAAATCGAATGCCGTCGCGACCAGTGGTTTTCTGGGCACTTTCCTCTACACGGTCGCGAGCGACACGTTCGTGGAGATCGGGCCTCGTGCCATGGCATTGGCGGACATCGCCCGCTTCCCGACGTTCACCGACTACGACACTTCGCTCAATCCTTCGAGTCTGATCTTTGGTTCGGCGCTGAACTTCCGTCCGGATGGAACCTTTCCGCCCCTCGCGGAAGATGCAACCGGATTGAATCCGGGGCGTGGTCCGCAGATGTTTCTGACCGCGATTCCCGCGGGCACGACAAACTCGTTCATCCGCATTACGAATACGCCGCTTGGACCACCGTTCCGAGGCTCGAATTTTGTCGCGAGCGAGACACGCAAACGCATCGCTTTACTGCTGGACGGGGTAGAGGCCGGTGGCGGTAACGCTGATTTTTCACGCGAGCTCTTTTACAACTTGAGTCCGCAAGTGACCGCGTCTTCAGCGGCGGTACTCTCGTTCTTTACGGGCCCCAGCAATATGCCGGTCACCGCAGCCACGCCACTTCCGAGTCCGAGTCCGAGCCCGACTCCCACGCCAAGTCCTGTTCCGGGCCAACCGTTCGCCGTAGCCCCTGGCTCGCTGACGATTGTTCGTTCCACCGTAGCGCTGGCGCCATCAGACGCTTCAGCCGGAAGTGGATCTGAAACAAGACGTAGTCCCGCTCTGCCAATTGAGCTGAACGGCGTTTCACTTTCGATCGATGGTTATGCTGCGGGATTGTATTTCGTCCGCAATGCCGACAAACAGATCAATTTTGTCGTGCCAATTGCGACAGCTCCTGGTCTTCGTAACGTCGTTATCAACCTGCTCGACGCAGGCGCGAATACTGACACGATTTTCCGCGGGCTGATAAATATCATCCCAGTTCAACCGGATATTTTCACAACTACCGGCGATGCCGGCGGCCGCGCGGTCGCCTGCAACGTTACCAATCCTCTTACTTCCGGGTGCATTGGCGAGCCATTCAGCGTTACCTCAACTGACGCGAGCGGCGCAACGGTACCCACAGTTATCGAATTAAGCGTGACCGGTGTTCGGGGTGCTATCCCGGCTGATGTCACAGTGACCGTTGGAACAACCGCAATCACAGGCGGCGCCATCCTTTCGGTCCAGCCGAATCTACAAATGCCGGGTTTTGACACCATAAACTTCACGCTGCCGGCCTCGTTGGCCGGAGCGGGAGATGTGCCTGTTGTGGTGACCATTTCCAAGAATGGGGTCACTACGGTCAGCCGACCGGCAGCCACAGCCCCGCACATAACGATCAATTGATCACGCCAGAATCCGTGTCCCTCGTAATACGGATTTTGGCGACTTTCGCCTGCAAGGCGTGCTACTATGCGCCCGTTGCCGGCCCCCCAGCCCTCAACGGTCCTACGGTGCTCGATTAACTGGTCAGTCCTCGCCAGGAAACTCTAATGCAGTCTCTTGTCGCTATAGTAGCGAGTGCGGCAATCTTTCTGGGCCTTGGTCCAGGAGGCGTTACGGGTGTGGGAGGAAGTCCGGGAGGCCCGGGAGGGAGACTGGAAATTCGCGATTCCTCTGAAGTAGTCGAACCCGCAGCTCTAACTTCACGTCGCATTAAGTGGTCCAGGAAGACAATCGAAGTGGCGTTTTCAACGTCGCTGATGACTCCCGGCGCGCACATCAAGCCGGACAGCGACGTCATTGGGGCCGCGCGTCGAGCACTCGGTCGCTGGTCCACCCTGGCAAACATTAATTTCATCGTCGTGTGGGCGGCGGCATCGTCAATCAGTCCCGCGGACGCCGGCGACGGTATCAGTTTGATTACGATCGCCGACACGATCGAGAACGAAGCGTTTAATTCCGACACGACTGCTGGACGCACGCGCGTCTTCTACGATCCTGAAACAGGCACGATTGCTGAAGCTGACGTCAGTATTAACCCTCGCCCACGCACTGACGACGGAGCCGAAATACAATTCTCCACTGACGGTACCCCCGGCACTTACGATCTCGAAGCCACCTTCACCCACGAGATCGGACATCTGCTTGGTCTGGATCACTCGGCAGTGATCGGGTCAACAATGCAGGGTCGCCAGGCATTCAACGGCACATTCGGTCTGCCGGCCATCACTAACCGGACGTTAAGCGAAGACGATCGGCAAAAGATTCGCAGCCTGTATGGACCAAAGCAGCGTCTTGGCCGCATTGAAGGCAAACTCGCGGACAACCGCACTCCCGGCGCGCTCGTGCCGTTGGCTGGCGTAAACGTTTGGGCAGAAAGCGTCACCACCGGAAGGGTTATCGCCAGCGACGTTTCAGCAGACGACGGCAGTTATCGTCTTGAAGGATTGGCGGCGGGACAATATCGCGTGATGGTGTCGCCACGAACTGAAGAAGGTGTTCCGCTGGGCGCGAGGTTCCGCAGTTTCGAAGTTTCGAACCGGGTGACGGTGAAAGCTGACGACTTCAGCTCACTGAACTATCACCTGGTGCCGCCGCAGGTTTCCGCTCTTACTCCGAAAGCAATTGGATTAAACGCAGAACTTTCGACTGTGCCGCTGCCGCTCGAACCCGGCAAGCGCGTCAAGATCTTTCTCGGCGGCGAAGGCGTGGACCAGGTGCCGGGCACGAGCATCGTCGTCAACTCGCCGTACTTCACCGTCGATCCCGGAACGTTGATTCGCGAGCAATTGAACGCGCCTTTTCCAGTGATCAGCGTCGAAGTGCAAGTGGCGCCGAATGCGCCGTTTGGTGATTACACGATCCGCTTGCAATCGAACTCCGGTGAAATGGCATTCGTGCCGGGCGCAATCACGATCGATCCGGCAGTGTCGGCGCCAATCGCGAACCCGGTTGACGACGCCCGTTTCTTCGTCACCCAGCACTTTGCAGACATGACGGGCCGGACGGCGGATCCCGCGACGATTGAAAAACTGACGACGCAGCTTTTGCAATGCGGAACAAAGTCCGAGTGTTTGCGCACGGCGAGACTCGACATCTCCACGAGCCTGCTCGTTAACGAGTTGCCGTCAAGCGCACTGTTCGTAAACAGCCTCTACCTTGCATCACTTGGTCGTCGTCCGAAACTGACTGAATTCGAGAGTGACCGCGCATTGCTTGTGAACGAAACTGAGGGCCCGGACCGCGCACGCATAACGCTCACAACCGCGTTCGCGCAACGACCCGAGTTTAAACGTAAGTATCCGGCGACCATGAAGCCGGCGGAATTTGTTGACGCGATTCTAGCGACGGCTATGCAAACCAGCGCAATCGATCTCGCGGCGGACAAAGACTCGTTGATCGCTTTGCTCGAAGATCCGAACGCCGGCCGTGGCGCTGTTCTCATGCAACTGGCAACTCACGGCGGCGTTGTTGATGCGTTGTACAACCAAGCGCTCGTGACGTTCAACTATTTCGCCTTCCTCAGACGCGATCCGGATGAAACCGGTTTCGGCTACTGGTTCAACACACTCAAGAACAAATCACCACGCGACCCCGCCGCCGCACGCGCGATGGTCTGCTCGTTTGTGAATTCTGAAGAGTACCAGTCGCGATTCGGGATGCTCACCACCCACACCACCCGCGAATGTAATTAATCCGTGTTAGCATTTAGCGGTTGAAAGAGAAACTAGTCTCGTACCTGGTGTGTCCGGCCTGCGATGGGTCGCTCAGTCTTTCTGTCTCACGTGCTGAAGACGCGGAGATCATCGAAGGCGAGCTCCGTTGCAGCGCGTGTGCGTCGTCTTTTCCGATAACACGCGGCATTCCACGTTTTGCTGAACTCACCGCGGTGGAGAGAGACAAGCAGGCAACCGCTGAAAACTTCGGTTGGCAGTGGCGCCACTTCACGGAGAAAGACGAGCGCTACGCGGAACAGCTCCTCGGTTGGATAGCGCCCGTCACGCCGGAGTTTTTCCGCGACAAGGTGGTGCTTGAAGCCGGGTGCGGCAAAGGTCGTCATACACAACTGGCGGCTCAGTGGGGCGCGCGTGAAGTTATCGGCATCGATCTGAGCGAGGCCGTGGAGACGGCGTATTCGGCCACACGTTCGCTTTCCAACGCGCACGTCATTCAAGCCGACATTTTCCGGTTGCCGTTGGCGCGGAAGTTCGATTACGCGTTTTCAGTCGGTGTGCTTCATCATCTTCCCGACCCGCGGAAGGGGTTCTTTTCGTTGGCTTCGAAGGTGAAACCGGGCGGGCATGTGTCGGCATGGATCTACGGAGCGGAGAACAACGAGTGGATAGTCCGCTTGGTGAATCCGGTGCGTGAAAAAATCACGTCGCGCATCGATCAGCGTGCGCTCTTGCACCTGTCGAAAATTCCCGCGGCTGGAATCTTTCTGGCGACAAAGTTGATCTATGGACCACTCAATCGGCGGGGTTCGACGCTGGGCCAGTATCTTTTTTACAACGATTACCTGAGTGCGATCTCGCCCTTTGGTTGGCGGGAGCAACATTTGATTGTGTTCGATCACCTCGTGGCGCCGACTGCGTTTTACATTCCGCGTGAAGAGTTTGAAACATGGTGGCGCGAGTTGGGCGCGACGGATGTGACGATCAGCTGGCACAACAAGAACAGTTGGCGCGGATTTGGCACGATCCATTAGGCCCGTGTGTTGATACTTTAAGTTGAGTTTCCCGCAAAGGCGCTAAGGCGCAAAGTAAGCACAAGGGTGCCAAGGGGGTACTAAGGCTTGCTGAAGGCTGCCTTTCTCTTTGCGTCTTTGCGGGAAAACTGTCCTTTAGGATTGGGATGTACTCGGAACTCATCTATTCGTTTGCGAAAAGAGAACTGCTGGGCCGATACAAAGGCTCGGCGTTGGGCATTGCCTGGGCGGTGCTGACGCCCGTCGTGATGATTGCGATCTTCACGTTCATTTTCGCAGGCATCTTCGGCGCGCGCTTCGGCGCGACTGATTCACATTGGGATTACGCGTTGTATCTCTTTTGCGGACTCTTGCCATGGACGATGTTTCAGGAGTCGGTGCAGCAATCGGCGAACACGATCATCATTCACGCGAACCTCGTCAAACGTGTCGTGTTCCCGCTCGAGACATTGCCGGCTGCGCAGGTTTTCGCGGCGCTCGGCAATCAGTTGTTCGCGACTATTGGTCTCTTGATTGCGACGCTGGTAATTCAACGGGAACTACATCTGACGACGCTCTGGCTGCCGGTGCTGTTGATTCCACAGTTGTTGTTTACACTGGGGATGGCGTGGCTGATCGCTTCGCTCGGCGTGTTTCTGCGCGACATAGCACAGGGAATTACGCTGTTATTGATGGCGTGGATGTATCTGACGCCGATCATCTATCCCGAGTCGATCGTCCCTGATCGTTTTCGTGTACTGATAAGCGTAAATCCTTTCACACCTCTGGTGCGGAGTTACCGGCGAATCTTTCTTGACGGCGCGGCGCCTGACTGGCGCGGGCTGGCCTACTTCACCGTCGTCGCGATGCTGGTCTGTTTGTTTGGTTACTGGTGGTTTGCCCGCACGCGAAAGAGTTTCGCGGACGTTATCTAGTTTGCGAGGGTTAGCGAGAATTCTTCATTTAGTTCGAGAACAAACTTCTCCCACTTGCGTTGAAACTGGTGCATGTCCGTTTCGCCCAGCACTGATTTCAGAGTCTCGTAACCGCTGGGGTCGGTCTTTCGGTTTGCGTGAAACCGTTTGTAAAAAGTGACGAGCAGACCCTTCTCTTGCAGGTAGTACAAAAGGTAACGTGCCTGGGCGTAGTTCACACCGGTCGCTTGACTATAAAAATCGTTGAAGTCCATCTCCATTAACTTTTTGAATGATACTGTTTCGTCGGCTTTGATCGCCGTTTGCAGCCCCGGCAGACGCCAGTTCACGTAACCGTGAATGCGACCGTCCTTTTCGCCACACTGTTCGTACAAAGAGCCGAGACCCTCGTTGAGCCACGGCGGAGCTTTCGGAAAGTTCGCTTCAATAAATGGATGAACGATCTCATGGACCAGTGTGCCGCCGCCGGTCGAGATGTTCATGATTAGCGCTTTGTTGTGGCGCGAGTAGTAGCCGTAGGGCGTGGATGGTTTATCGTTGAACAGCTGTAGCGCGTGTTTCTTGTACGATTTGTCGTCTTTGAAGAGCCAGACGTCGAGAATCTCTTTCGGATCTTGCGTAAAGAAATCCTGCTTAAGTTTTTCAACCGTCCACTTAACCGTTCCCTCAGCCCATTCTTTGACTACGGATTCCGGTTCGTCGCCGACTACGACAAACGGACGCTGGACCACGATGGAAAAGTCGTTCGAGGGAAGTCGTTTCCTTAGATCGGCGACGTGTCGATCGAAATCAGCATCGGTGAAAACTCGAGTCTTCACAGTGGCCGTCGCGGGCAGACGGTTGTTGGCGCGATTCGAGGAACACGACGTCGCTGTCAGCAGCGTCGCGACGATGATGATTCCAAGCTGGTACCTCATCACGATGGTAAGTTCAGAAAACTACGAACGCAGTAACCGAGATAGTAAAAGGTCTCACGCGCGAGTTCTTCGCCCTGGCTGCGAAAGCCGGTGTAGCGAGTGGTCGGCGTCGGGGATGGATAAGCATCGAGGCCGACGTCCTGGGCCATGGCTATGGCCCGTTTCATGTGCATGGGATCGCTCACGATCAGTACTTTCTTTAGCCCATGTGTGTTTGCGAGTTGCTTCGCGTAGACCAGATTCTCGTAAGTCGTATGCGACCTTTGTTCGATGAGAATGTCGCTGGGGGAGATGCCATTGCTGACGGCGTAATTTCGAGCCGCGGCGGCTTCGGTTGGCTCGTTCCGGTTTCCCTGGCCGCCTGTAAAGATGATTTTGTGCACCCGCTTGCGCCGGTAAAGATCGATCGCGTGGTTAATGCGCTCACGGAAAACGGGGGAAACACCCTGGCTCCAAACGGCCGCGCCGAGCACGACCGCTGCGTCCGCCTGAATGTCAGACGAGTTGTCGCCGTAGGTATAGATTCTGAGCGCCGTGCCGGCAATTACCAAAACCAGCACGACGATCACGATCTTTATAACCCTGGTCGCTCGTCTTCGCATAATCGTTTGGATGATATCACCCTCTGATTTATGATCCGCGCCATGAAGAAAATATTACTGGCGCTCGCCTTTCTTACATTGGGTCTTACAGCAACAATAACGATCAATGCCCAGGAATGGACTCAGTGGCGCGGCCCGGCTCGCGATGGATCGGTTTCCGGTAAGAACGTCCCCGCCAAGTGGCCCGAATCTTTCGCCCGCACATGGCGCGTCGAGGTTGGCGAAGGTTACTCCTCGCCGATCGTCGCCGGTGGCCGCGTTTTCGTCCACAGCCGACGCGATCCGGAAGAGATCATCTCCGCGATTAATCTTGCAGATGGCAAGGTGATCTGGGAGCAAAAGTACCAGGCCGATTTCAAGAAAAACCAGTACGCGGTCCAGATGGCGAAAGGTCCTAACTCAACGCCAGTCGTTGTCGGTAATCGCCTGTTCACGCTTGGCGTCACCGGCATTCTTAACTCGTGGGACACTGCAACAGGACGCGCGCTTTGGAGCCGCGACTTCTCGAAGTCGATCGATACCAGCAAGCTTTTCTGCGGGACGGCTGCTTCACCAGTCGCCGTTGACGGACGCATCGTGGTTCAGGTCGGCAGCGACATCCACGGTGGACAAATTCTCGCGCTGAATCCCGCAACCGGTGCGACCGAGTGGGAGTGGCGCGGACTTGGGCCGGGCTATGCCTCGCCTGTCGTGATCGAGGTCGGCGGCGCCCGGCATCTTGTGACGATGACTGAAGGATCGATCGTCGGAATCGACGCGAAAAGCGGTAAAGAGCTCTGGTCCACGCCATTTCCTGACGAATGGCATGAGAACATCACCACGCCGCTCTGGACCGGCACGCATGTCGTAGTCTCCGGCACCCGCGCTGGCACTCACGCTTATTCACTCGTGCAATCCAGCGGCAAGTGGCAGGCGACCGAGGTTTGGAAAAACGCGGAAGTGGCGATGTACATGAGTTCGCCGGTGTTTGGCGACGGGCTGATCTATGGTCATTCTTCGAAACGGAAAGGGCAGTTTGTTGCCGTTGATGCGAAGACAGGGGCTTTGAAGTGGGCCACTGAAGGACGCGAAGGCGAGCATGCGTCGCTGTTGTTAACGCCTCAACACATTGTCTTCCTCACTAACTCGGCTGACCTCATCGTAGCCAAGCGGGGCACGCCCGCATTCGCTATCGATCGGCGCTACGAGGTTGCCGAAGCCGCCACCTGGGCAATACCCGTACTGCTCGGCTCGAACCTCCTCGTGCGCGACGCTACGGGTCTAATCCTACTGATGGGGAAGTAATGCGCGTTTTGTTTAGACTTGGCGTAAGCGCGAGAGATACGTAAAAACACTGACGGAAGACGATAACCGAGCACCTACCGAGCGAAAGCTATTGACAGGAAAGTCAGCCACAGATTACACAGAGTATAGGCGCAGACAAATTCCTCCCGTTTTGACCCTGTGCAAATCTATTCCGTGAGCTTGTTCCCCTGACTTTGGAAAGTGTTTCCCCATTTCTGTTGAGCCGTCTTATCGATGCCAGCGTCGATGGCATCTTCGCGTTCGACCGCGAATTGCGGCTGATCGCGTGGAACCGCGCGATGCAGCGGATAACGGGTTTGGGTCGCGATGAAGCGCTTGGCAAGAGCGTGTTAGAAGTCTTTCCTTTCCTGCACGAAGGCCACGAGGGTTCACTGCTCGAAGCCCTGGCCGGCAAAGATTCAGTCTGTCAAAACCATCCGTTCGGACCTGCCGAAAATGGCGCCTTCGAGTGTCGTTACTCACCACTCCTCAATGAAGCAAACGAAATCGCGGGCGGCATTGCGATCATCAGCGACATCACCGCCCGCAAGCAGGCCGAGGAAGCGGTTCAATCCGCTTACCAGCGACTCGCGTTTCACGTAGAAAGCTCACCGTTAGCGGTGGTCGAGTGGGACCGCGACTTTCGCGTCTCGCGCTGGTCCAAATCTGCCGAACGGCTTTTCGGTTGGAAGGCTGACGAGGTGATTGGAAAACACGTAAACGAGTGGCAGTTTGTGTTTGCCGACGACGTCGATGCCGTAGCGCTCGTGACGAACCGTCAACGTGAGGGAGTTGAATTACAGGGTGTGCTGTGCAATCGCAACTACACCCGCGACGGTTCGGTCCTGTATTGCGAGTGGTACAACTCGGTCCTTCGTGACGATCGCGGAAGACTGGTTTCCGTGCTGTCGCTTGTCCTCGATGTAACCGCGCGCGAGAAGTCGGAAGAGGAGCGAGCAGCGTTGCTGGTCCGTGAACGCGACGCGCGCAGACACGCGGAAGAGGCAGACCGGCTGAAGGACGAGTTTCTTGCCACCCTTTCCCACGAATTGCGCACGCCGCTAACGTCGATTCTCGGCTGGGCGTCCATGATTCGAAACGGCGAGGTTGAAGGCGCGAACGCGATGCGCGCGCTCGAGACGATCGAACGGAACGCGCGTTCGCAAGCCCGACTGATCGACGATCTACTCGACGTCTCGCGCATCATTACCGGAAATCTGCGTCTCGATCTGAATCCACTGAACCTGACTCCGATCATCGAGGGCGCTATCGATGCCTTGCGTCCGACCGTCGACGTAAAAGACATCCAGCTTCGCAGGGAGTTCATCTCAAACGAATGTCTGGTGAAGGGCGATCCAAACCGCCTGCGACAGGTGATTTGGAACCTGCTTTCGAACGCGATCAAGTTCACTCCGCGGGGCGGCAGTGTAAACATCAGCCTTTACTGCGTTGATTCGAATGCGCGTTTAACGGTCAGCGATACGGGCGAGGGGATTTCGGAAACTTTTCTGCCGTACGTTTTCGATCGTTTCCGCCAGGCGGAGGCTTCAATCTCTCGCAGACAGGGGGGACTTGGCTTGGGACTCGCTGTCGTTCGACACCTGGTGGAGTTGCACGGCGGGACGATCGAAGCAGAGAGTGAAGGCCTTGGTAAGGGATCGACTTTTACGGTCGATCTGCCGTTGGCTCAGGAGCGCAGGGATCCGGGCCGCGCTGAGGAGCGTCGGCGCGAAGTTGAACGGCGTCGCAGCCGCAGCGATGGCGTAAGGCTGGATGGTCTTCACATCCTGCTCGTTGAAGACGACGACGATTCGCGCAAGTTGCTGGGAACGATGTTGAAGCGCTATGGAGCGATAGTGACTTCAACGAAGTCGGCAGCAGAGGCGCTGGAAGTGTTTTCACAGGAAGTGCCCGACGTTTTGATTAGCGACATCGGTATGCCGGAGGAAGATGGTTACGAACTGATTAGAAAGTTGCGCGAGCTGCCGGTCGACAAAGGCGGAACAACTCCGGCAATCGCGCTCACCGGCTATGCTTCGCGCAAAGACCGTGAACTCGCGTTGGCTGCGGGTTATCATAAACACATGGCAAAACCGATCGAGCAGGCTGAAATTATTGCGGCAATCGCCAGCCTCGTTGGTGGGCGATAGAACTATTCAGATTGATGATCTTTCACGAAAGTTTGGTCGCGCAACTGTTTGATCTTCTCAGCGATCCCTGCGTAACTCTCAATCCTCTGCGTTAAATGATTCGTAGAGGGCAAGGTTACGCAGAGACGCAGAGAGACGTAGAGTTCGCGGAGCCGATAAACGAAAAGAGGTAATCATGAGACGAAGATTTCTAACTGTTCCTGTCATTCTCCTGCTGCTTGTCCCGGTACTCGCGCAAGTCGATACGTCGGTGTTGACGGTCGATTCGCTTTTCACCTACCGCAGCAGGTCGCTTGGTCCGGTGTGGTGGCAGGCAAACGGCAGTGGCTATCTGGCGCTCGAGCCTTCGCCAACAAAGAAAAACTTCGTCGATATCGTCCGATATGACGCTGCAACCGGTGAACGATCCGTAAAAGTCGCGGCGGACAAACTAACCCCGCAAGGCGCCAATGATCCGCTGGCCGTCGAAGAGTTTTTCATGACCAGCGACGAACAAAAACTGCTGATCTTCACGAACACCGCGCGAGTCTGGCGCAGCAACACTCGCGGCGACTACTGGGTCCTCGATCTGACTACAAACAACCTGCGCAAACTCGGCGGGACTGATGCAAAGTCTGCGACGTTGATGTTTGCGAAGTTCTCGCCGGACGGACAGCGGGTTGGCTACGTTCGGGAAAACAACATCTACGTCGAGAATCTCTCCGGCGATGCGAAAATCACGAAAATCACGACTGACGGGTCACGTTACATCGTTAACGGCACGTTCGATTGGGTCTACGAAGAGGAACTCTTCTGCCGTGATGGTTTTCGCTGGAGTCCTGACAGCAAACAAATCGCTTACTGGCAGCTCAACTCCGAAGGCGTGAAGGAGATGACGCTCATCGACAACACGTCAGGTCTTTATCCCGTTACGCAGACCTTTCCTTATCCGAAAGCCGGCGAGACGAACTCCGCGGCACGTGTCGGCGTCGTTAACGCAAACGGCGGCGCCACAAGGTGGATCGAAGTTCCCGGCGATCCGCGCAACAACTATCTGCCGCGCATGGAGTGGGCCGCGAACTCCGACGAACTGATCATTCAACAACTTAACCGCCGCCAGGATACGAACACCGTAATGCTTGGCGATGTGCGTACGGGCAAAGTCCGCACTGTGCTGACTGAAAAAGACGAGGCATGGGTGGACATCGCGTGGGGCGACATCGATTGGGAGAAGACTGGAATCGCGCGCGGCGATGTCGAATGGATCGACGGCGGCAAACGCTTTTTGTGGGCCAGTGAGCGCGACGGTTGGCGTCACATCTACTCCGTCTCGCGCGATGGCCGCGACGTAAAAACAATCACGCCCGGCAACTATGACGTGATCACCGTCGAACGAGTCGACACGCAGAACGGATACGTCTACTTTCTCGCTTCACCTGAAAACGCGACGCAGCGTTATCTCTACCGCGCACGCATTGACGGCGCCGGTAAAGAAGAACGACTGACGCCAACGACCGCGCCGGGCATGCATTCGTACAACATCTCGCCGCGCGGAAACTTTGCGATTCATTATCATTCGACGTTCAACCGCGTTCCGATCACTGAAGTCGTGCGGCTGCCGGAACACACTCTCGCGCGCACACTGATCGACAACAAGGAAGTGCAGGCGCGGGTTGCGATGCTGAAACAGACGCCGGTTGAGTTTTTCAAAGTCGACATCAGCGAGGGGGTGCAACTTGACGGCTGGATGATCAAGCCGCCCGACTTCGATCCGCAGAAACGTTATCCGGTGCTGTTTTACGTTTATGGCGAACCGTGGAGTCAGACGGTGTTGGACAGTTGGGGAGGACGCAACGGGCTCTGGCATCGGATGCTGGCGCAGCAAGGCTACATCGTCGCCAGCGTCGATAACCGCGGCACACCTGCTCCGCGTGGCCGTGCGTGGCGCAAGATCGTCCATCGCAAGATGGGCCTGGTTAGTTCAGCCGATCAGGCAAACGCTGCGCGCGCGATTGCGAAGTGGCCTTTTGTTGATGCGGCGCGGATCGGAATCTGGGGCTGGAGTGGTGGCGGCTCGTCAACGCTGAACGCGATGTTTCGTTATTCGGACGTCTACGCGACCGGTATTTCCGTCGCGCCGGTGCCGGATCTTCGCTACTACGACACGATTTACCAGGAACGTTACGGTGGTTTGCCGAAAGATCATCCTGACGAGTGGAAACAGAGCTCGCCGATCACCTTCGCGAACCAGTTAAAGGGAAACCTGCTGCTAATTCACGGCACGGGCGACGATAACGTCCACTACCAGGGAACTGAGGCGCTGATCAACGCGATGATAGCGGCGAACAAGCAGTTTTCGATGATGTCGTATCCGAATCGTTCACACTCGATTTCGGAAGGGGCGGGCACGCAGCGCCACCTGTTCGCAACGATGACGCGTTACCTGTACGAGAAAATGCCGCCGGGCCCTGCGACCGCGATAACTAGCGCCGCGCGGTAGCCAAAAATTTGATGTCACTTGTGTGTTGATCTGTGTTAGTCTTGGTTTGCCCTTCATCCCTCCTCACAATAGGCAAATCATGATCAATAGGCTCGACGCAGGACTGCGACGACTCGTCGCGACAAATCTCATCGGCATTCTGTTCGTCGATCTGGCAGGTAAGATTCTCGACGTGGACGAGAGTTTCCTGCACACAATCGACTATGCGCGCGCCGATCTGCCCGAACGCATTCACGATCTCGCATCTCCTGAAGACCGCCGCCTGGACGACGAGGCGTTCGAAAAGCTAATGGCCTTCGGCGCTTGTGCGCCGTTCGAGAAAAGCCTCGTTCGCCGCGATGGTAGTCTCGTTCCGGTGCTTTTCGGAGCCGCCCTCTACGAGGAAGAGATTGCCTGCTTCGTCATTGATCTTTCTCAGAACAAGCAGACCCAGGAAAAACTCAATCACCTCGCCTACCACGACGCGCTTACCGATCTACCTAATCAAGTACTCTTTAAAGATCGCCTAAAGCAGTCGATCGCAATGTCGCGCCGCAACGATCAGATGCAGGCTGTGCTGCTTCTCAACTTGGATCGATTCAAAACCATCAACGACTCGCTGGGTTACACCGCCGGCGATAGATTGTTGCAGTCAGTCGCTCAACGACTAACCAGTTGCGTCCGCGAAAGTGATACCGTGGCGCGTTTCGGCGGCGACGAGTTTGCGATTCTCCTCACGCACATCCCACGTTCCCAGGACGCGGCGAATGTTGCGCGCGCGATCAAGGAGGCACTCGATCAGGCATATCTTTTTGACGATCAGGAAGTGTTTGTAGCCAGCAGTATCGGGATCGCCGTTTACCCCCACGACGGTCGCGACACGGCGAGTCTGTTGAAGAACGCAGGCGCCGCTTTGGATCGCGCGAAGGAGCAGGGCGGAAGCAGTTACCAGTTTTACACAGCGGGTGGCACGACGCGGGCGCTCAAACAACTGGTACTCGAGAGCAATCTGCGCGGCGCGCTCGAACGGAACGAGTTCGTCGTTCAGTATCAACCACAGGTCGACACGCGGAGTTTTCAGTTGGTGGGCATGGAGGCGCTTGTTCGCTGGCAGCATCCAAGTCTGGGGCTGTTGTACCCCGTTGAATTCATCTCGATGGCCGAAGACAGCGGGCTGATCATCCAGCTTGGCGATTGGATCCTTCGGGCTGCATGCGCCCAAAGCATGTTGTGGCAGGATGCGGGGCTTGCGCCGATGCGTCTGTCAGTAAACTTTTCGGCGCGTCAGTTCCAACAGCCGACATTCATCTCGTCGGTGGCGGCCATCCTGCAGGAGACGAACCTCGATCCGCGTTGGCTGGAGCTTGAACTTACTGAGAGTTCGATAATGAAGGATCCTGACGAGGCAATCGAGAAGCTGCACGAGCTAAAGATCATGGGCATCAAAGTCGCGATTGACGACTTCGGTACCGGTTACTCGTCACTCAACTACTTGAAACGCTTTCCGATCGATACGTTGAAGATCGATAAGTCGTTCGTGGCTGACATTTGTAAAGATCCGCATGACACTGCGATCGTGCGAGCGATCATCACGTTGGGCCACGCGCTCGATCTCACAGTCGTCGCCGAGGGTGTTGAGACGCAGGAGCAGTTGCAGTACCTGAGTTCACTCGACTGCGACGTGCTTCAGGGCTTCCTGTTCAGCAAATCGCTATCGGCCTCGGCTTTTGAAGAACTGCTGGTCGAGCACAGGCAAGTCGTGCCATCCGCATTATCTGCTGTTTAATGTATAACCGCGACTATGCGCAATGGACCACCACTGCCGCCTTTGATCTTCATCGGCAACGCAATCACAGAAAAACGTTTCACGGGTAGTTGATCAAGATTCGCGACGTTTTCAAACGCCGGTATGTTCTTGTCGAACAATATCCGGTGGCTTTCGAACAATGTCGATTGGCCATAATCGATGCTCGCTGTGTCCAACCCGACCGCTTTGATCGATCGGTTTTGCGTGAGCCAACGTGCGGCTTCCGGATTCAACCCGGGGAAGTGAAGTTTGGGGACGGCGTCAGCGCCGCGTTCGTCGGTGCCGAGGTACTTCTTTCGATCGGGATAGTGTTTTCCGAAACCGGTACGCAGCAAGACGATGGTGCCGTTAGCGATGCGGCCGTTTGTTCGTTCCCAATTCTGGAAGTCGGCGATTGTCACCTGGTAATCGGGATTGTTGGCACACTGTTTCGCAACGTCCACCACGACAGCCGCTCCGATCAACTGCTCGAGAGGAATCTGATCGACCGTGTGCCTTCCCTTTGCGAAGTGGACCGGCGAGTCGAGGTGCGTGCCGCCGTGTTCCGCCGCTGAATAGCGGTACGCGGAGTAGAAATAGCCTTTGTCTGTGACACCTTCGAAATCAGTTTCCAGTTTGAATGGTTCGGCGGTCGGCCAGTACACCGATGACGCGTCGAAGGCGTGCGAGAGATCGACAATGCGGCCCGATGGGATCGCCGGTGCGCGTTGTGCCATAACCGGCTGTGCTGTGAATAAAAGTCCAAGAACTATGAAGAGAAACGATCCCAGACATTTCATCTGAAATGCTCCTTACTGTGGTTGACGTTCAATCTGGTATAAGACTAACCAGCTTTGCACGAAAAGTAGCTAAGAATAGACCTTGGTCGGGATTCGATTCCTCTCTGCGGTCTCTGCGTATCTCTGTGATCTCTGCGTTAAATATTTCTCGCGACTATAGTAACGCAGACATCACAGAGATACGCAGAGACCGCAGAGAAGAAGCAAATAGTTGTATAAAACACTTTTCGTGCAACGCCAGACTAACCACAAAGACCACAAAGTTGAAGGAGTGCGGGAATGCAAATCGGAATTATTGGACTCGGCCGTATGGGCGCCAACATGGTGCGGCGACTCGTGCGTGACGGGCACCAGTGCGTGGTTTACGATCGGAACGTGGAAGCGATCGCGACACTCGCCGGCGAAGGCGCGACGGGTTCAGAGTCGCTGGACGATTTCATTGCGAAGTTGGATCGGCCGCGGGCCGTTTGGTTGATGATTCCGGCCGCGTTCGTCGATGCCACGCTGAATGAACTCGCACCCAAGCTTGATGCTGACGACATCCTGATCGACGGTGGAAACTCGCACTACATTGACGACATCCGTCGCGCTGTCGAATTGAAAGCCCGAAATCTTCACTACGTTGACGTCGGTGTGAGCGGTGGTGTGTGGGGACTAGAGCGTGGTTACTGTCAGATGATCGGCGGCGAGAACGATGTGGTTCGTAAGCTTGATCCGATCTTCAAAACACTCGCGCCAGGACGAGGCTCTGTTTCCGACACGCCCTCCGACACGCCAAGCCGAGCGACTGTTGCAAGCACTGCGACGGACGGTTATCTGCACTGCGGCGCTGCCGGTGCCGGACATTTTGTGAAGATGGTTCATAACGGTATCGAGTACGGGCTGATGGCCGCGTACGCCGAAGGATTCAACGTGTTGCATCACGCGAACGTCGGTAAGTTGGACCATGCAAAAGATGCTGAAACCACGCCGCTGCGCTACCCAGAACATTATCGTTACGATTTCAACCTTACCGACATCGCTGAAGTTTGGCGGCGCGGCAGTGTAGTAGCTTCGTGGTTGTTGGATCTGACTGCGATTGCGTTGTCAGAAAATCCGAAGCTTGACGGTTTTTCAGGGCGTGTAGCGGATTCGGGTGAAGGACGTTGGACCATCAACGCCGCGATCGAGGAAGGCGCCCCCGTTCCCGTGTTGAGCGCTGCACTGTTTGCGCGTTTCTCGTCGCGCGGCGAAGCAGACTTCGCGAACAAAATACTATCGGCGATGCGGAAACAGTTTGGTGGACACGTCGAGAAGAGTCATAAATAGGTGTACTTGGGTTTAACTGCAAGGAAGGGGTGCTTTGCACAAAAAGTGAGTTTTAGGAGGAGTCTTCTCTGCGGTCCTCTGTGTATCTTGCTTTGTCTGAGTCTAACCGTCTTTTCTGACCAGAGGCCGCAAAAATACATAGAGGGCCGTGCCCGCGAGGCTGAGCCTTGCCGCACATCAGGCGGCGAGGCCGCTGCGAAAGGTCTGCAAGTGATGCCAGTAATACTTATCGATCCTGATCCAGGTCAGATGGAGAAGCCGGCGCTCCCGCAAGCGGATCCGTGCGTTGTTGTGATCTTCGGCTCCACTGGGGATCTAACAAAGCGCAAACTAATGCCGGCATTATTCGATCTATGTCGCCTGGGCTGTCTCGACCAGGTGCGGATTCTCGGTGTTGGCAGACACGCGTTGTCTGAAGACGAATATCGCAAACTCGTCCGCGACGCGCTCGAGGAGTCAGACAAGGTCGATGAACTCGACGAACACGTCTGGCAGGATTTTGCGCGGCGGATCCATTACACGGCCGGAGAGATCGAAGACGAGCGCACGTATCAGACGATCACCGCGCGTCTCGAAGAGCTCGTCGCGAGTGGCAGCAGTGAGAACCGCCTGTTTTATCTCGCAACGCCGCCGCCATTGTTTGACGAAATCGTCAACGCGCTGGGCAAGGCTGGTCTCGCGAAAGAGGACAAACTGTGGAGCCGTATCGTCGTCGAAAAACCGTTCGGCAGTGACCTCGAGTCGGCCCGCGCGCTGAACGCGACGATCTCGCAGGTGTTTCAGGAGCATCAGGTCTATCGCATCGATCACTACCTCGGCAAAGATACGGTGCAGAACATTCTCGTTTTTCGCTTCGGCAACACGATGTTTGAGCCAGTCTGGAACCGCAACTACGTCGATTATGTCGAGATCACTGCCGCGGAAACGGGCGGCGTCGGCACGCGCGCCGGTTACTACGAAGAAGCGGGCGCGTTGCGCGACATGGTTGCCAATCATTTGTTGCAACTGTTGACGCTGACGGCGATGGAACCGCCTGTCGCTTTCGATGCCGACTCGGTAAGAGAAGAGAAGGTGCAGGTGCTGCGATCGATCCGGCGTATGACGCCGGATCAAGTTGAGCAGCGAACGGTGCGCGGCCAGTATGGACCAGGCGAAATCGATGGCGAAAAAGTCGTTGCCTATCGTGAAGAAGAAGGCGTGAAGAAAGAATCGACTACCGAAACTTATGCGGCCGTCGAGTTTCGCGTTTCAAACTGGCGCTGGTCAGGCGTGCCGTTTTATGTACGCACCGGGAAGCGTCTCGCCCGCAACCTGACGGAGATTGCGGTTCATTTCAAGCCCACGCCCCAGGCGCTGTTTGCGCGTACACCTAAAGAAGAGATCGATCCGAATATCGTCGCGATGCGCATTCAGCCCAACGAGGGGATCACGGTCACGTTTGGCGCCAAGCGACCCGGGTTTGAGATGCACACCAGCACCGTTCACATGGACTTCTGCTACCAACGCGAGTTTGGCGTCGAGTCGCCGGCGGCTTACGAAATGTTGTTGCTGGACGTGATGCGCGGTGATGCGACGCTCTTCATTCGCGCCGATGAGGCGGAAGCGCAGTGGCGTTTGATGACGCCGATCCTCGAAGCCTGGGCAAAACAACCTTCTCCGGAGTTTTTGAGTTACGGTGCGGGCACTGATGGACCAGCCGCGGCAGACGAGCTACTCGCGCGGAACGGACACAAATGGCTCGGACTGAATGAGAGTCACGCCGGCTGTGATTAGGTCTGTGCGACGCGATTTGCCAGACTCGCGACCACGGTGGCCAGTTCAACCCGGTCGACAGGCTTTGCGAGGTGTAACTGGTAACCTTCGGAAATAGCGCGGACGCGATCTTCAGTTCTCGCATATGCGGTCAACGCCAACGCCGGTGTTTGACCGCCTCGCTCCTTCGGCAACGCACGCACCTTTCTGATCAAGCCATAACCATCCTCGATCGGCATGCCGATGTCGGCCACCAGCACGTCCGGACGCCAGTGTTCAATCGACTCAAGACCCTCACCCGCCGATCCAGCGGCATGCACTTCCGCGCCGCAACGTTCCAGCATGGCAGTGAGCAGTGCGCGAGCGTCGATTTCGTCATCGACGATCAGCACGCGCAATCCGTGGAGTGACAAGTGTCGATCGCGCGAAGCACTGGCAATCACCGGCGCAGAAACCGAAAACTCGACAGGTTGCTCGGCCGAAACCATCAACGGCAAGCGCACAGTGAATTTCGAGCCCTGATCCTCGCCCGCGCTTTCGGCGCGCGCCGTCCCGCCGTGTAGTTCCACCAGATGTCGAACAATAGCGAGGCCCAATCCGAGTCCCCCGTAGTTTCGCGTCGTTGAACCGTCGGCCTGACGAAAACGATCAAACACGTGCGGCAAAAAACTCGGATGAATACCGACACCACTGTCAGTCACGACAATTTCGACGTGGGAATTGATCCGTTTCAGACTGACATGTACCGACCCGCCGCTATCCGTAAACTTCACGCCATTCGAAAGCAGGTTCCAAACGATCTGCTGCAAACGCTCCTGATCGCCAAACACTTTTCCGGCATCCGGATCAAGATCCAACTGAAGGCGAACGCCCTTCGCTTCGGCTGTAGGACGAATACTTACCACTGCCGCCTCGATCACCGACTGCAAATCGCACGCGACAAACTCGAGCCGCAACTTCCCGGTGATGATACGCGACACTTCGAGCAGGTCGTCGATCAACTGGCATTGCGAATTGGCATTGCGCGCAATCGTTTCGATCGCCTGTAGTCGTTTCCCCGGTTCCACTTCGTCGTGGAGCAAGAGGTCGGACCAACCCATGATTGCAGTCAACGGGGTGCGCAATTCATGCGACAGTGTCGAAAGAAACTCGTCTTTGACGCGATTCGCTGCCTCCGCTTCCAGACGCGCTTCTTTCTCGCGTTTCAGCGCTTCGCGGCGCTCAGTTGCGTCGTGGGCCATGCCGCGGACGATCGGTTTTTCAACTCCTTCAGTGCGCAGCGTGTTGTAGTACTCCCAAAGCCGCGTCTCGCCCGTCGCGGTGCGCACTTTCATCACGCCACGTGCAGAACCTTGAGACTTCACGGCCTCGAGATATTCATCAAATTGGTGACGATACTCGGGCAGCAGACCGGCGCGAATATTCATTCCCACCAGTGACTCTTGCGGATATCCCAATGCGCGCGCTGCCCACGGATTGACCGAAAGCACGCGCCCTTCGAGATCGTGCGTGCAGATTAGTTCGTGACTGTTGTCCACCAGATCCCGATAACGATCCTCGCTTAGGCGCAGTGCGTCTTCGGCTTTCTTACGTTCGGTGATGTCGTTGGCGAGGACAAACTCCGCGGCCCGTCCCGCGAAGTTCACTCGGTTCGAAGTGATTTCGACGTTGATTACGCTGCCGTCTTTCCGGCGGTGACGCCATTCACCGGCATGGTCCAATTCGGGATTACCGGTGGAGATATACTCGCGCAGCAAGTCGACGTCATCTTCGGGACGGATATCCAGGATCGTCATGTCAAGAAACTCAGCGCGTGTATATCCATAGTGACTGATCGCGGCCTCGTTCACCGCGAGAAAACGAAGCGTGGAAAGATCGTAGACCCACATCGGCTGAGGGTTCGACTCAAACAGCAAACGATATTGCGCTTCCGATTTCCGCAGCGCCTCTTCAATTCTCCGCGCAACGGTAACGTCGAGCACCAGTGAGAGCACCGAAATCAACTTGCCCGCTTCGTCGTAGAGCGCCGAGTTGTACCACTCGCAATGCAGAATTGAACCGAGTTTCGTGTAGTTGCGATTGCGCGAGATGTTGTGACGTTCCTGTCCCTCGTTTTGCCGTTGGCCCACCTCGTTCACCGCTTCGAGATCGTCAGGCACCACAAACTGCCAATCGCTGAAACGCTTCCCGTACACTTCGTCCGCGGTCCAGCCGAAGAGTCGTTGTGCTGCGGGTGACCAGCGCAGCACTTTGAACTCGTTGTCCCACTCGATGACGGCCAACGGAGTGTTCTCGACGTGAAACGCGAGTCGTTTGTGATCGTCGAGGGCGGTCGCTTCGAGAAGCTTACGATCGGTGATGTCACGGATAATCGCAACGCCGCCGATCACTTCGCCATGCTCGTCGTGACGCGGCGAGTAGTAGCCTTCGAAGAAACCCTGGCGGCGTGATTGAGGAATGAGGTAGGGGCGGTTCTCGGCGACGACGCTACGGCCGGCTAATGCTTCGCGATAGAAGTGGTCTTCGCCGGTTTGCCGGAGGCAGTCGAAGAACTCGAACGCACATTTCCCAAGCACCTCGTCGCGTTTTACGCCGGAAATGCGTTCCATGGCGCGGTTCCAGGTCGTGTAGCGGAACTCGCGGTCGAAAGCAAGAATGCCGTCGACGTTAGTTTCGAGAAGACACTTGAGGAACAGATCTGGTTCTTTAACTTCGTCTGACATGGAGATTTGAGCTTAGGACTTTTGATCTTTGTACTTTGCCCCCAGGGGTCAGTTGTACAAACCACAAAGTACCAAGTACTAAAAGAATAAGTACAAAGTACAAAACATTAAGAACAAGGCTGCGTTCCATTTTGCTGATTTGCGTTGATTGTGTAAACCTTTGTCATGCCTTTCCAGCAAATGCCCCCGCAACTCGGAAATCAATACGAAGACGATCGTGTACTGCGCTCGTATCTCGCGCGCGTGCTACCGGCCGAGATGTTACGCGAAATTGAAGCCTCGCTCGCGGACATGGGACGGCTTGCGGGCGGTGAACTTTACGAGTTGCAGTTGGCAGATCGTTTGAACGAACCACGACTGACGCAGTGGGATGCGTGGGGAAATCGGATCGACAAGATCGAGTTGACGCCGCTGTGGGGAGTGGCGGAACGAGTTGCCGTCGAGCACGGTGTGATTGCGACTGCGTATGAGCAGAAACATGGCAGCTTGTCTCGCGTGCATCAGTGCGCCTTGGCATATCTCTTTACGCCCTCGACCGACATTTTCAGTTGTCCGTTGGCGATGACGGACGGCGCGGCGCGAACGTTGCTTGGTTCGGGTAACCAGCCACTGATCGATCGCGCAGTTCCACACCTGATCACGCGCGATCCGGAGGAATTTTGGACCGCAGGTCAGTGGATGACTGAACTTACGGGCGGTTCCGATGTTGGTCTCTCAGAAACCGTAGCTCGAAAAGATCCGGAGTCGGAAGGCTATCGACTCTACGGTCGCAAGTGGTTCACGTCGGCCATCAGTTCACAGATGGCGCTGACGCTTGCGCGACCCGAAGGTAATCCGCCGGGCGGACGTGGGCTCGCGCTTTTCTACGTCGAAACAAGAGACGCCGCAGGCCGGCCGCGCAACATGGAAGTCAACCGTCTCAAAGACAAGCTCGGGACGCGAAAAGTGCCAACTGCCGAGCTGACGTTGAACGGAACGCCCGCGCAACTGGTTATAGGAACAAGCGACGGCATCCGCAATATCGCGCCGTTACTTAATATTACTCGTCTGTGGAACGGCATTAGCGCCGTGGCTTTAATGCGTCGCGGCGTAGCGCTCGCGTCCGACTACTCGCGCAAGCGAAGCGCGTTTGGCGCCGCGTTATCCGAGAAGCCGTTGCATCTGGATACGCTCGCGGGCCTTGAAGCCGAAGCGGAAGCGGCATTTCATCTTGCGTTCTACGTCGCTGAGCTGACCGGTCGCAGTGAGACTGGGGAGGTCAGCGAGGAGGATGCGGCGTTGCTGCGGTTGCTGACGCCGATCATGAAACTGACGACGGCGAAACAGGCGGTAGCTGTTGCAAGTGAAGTGCTGGAGTGTTTCGGCGGCGCTGGGTACGTTGAAGATACGGGATTGCCGTTGCTATTACGCGACAGTCAGGTGCTGCCGATCTGGGAAGGGACTACGAATGTGCTCGCGCTCGACACTCTGCGAGCGTTGAATGACGATTCGCTGCGCGTGTTTAGAACTGCAGTATCAAAACTCGCCGGCAACGTTCCTGCCGCACTCGATCATGCGACGAGTTGGTATACGCGGATCTCGGATCGATCCGTGTTGGAATCCGGCGCACGCCGCTTCGCGTTGACTCTTGGTCGCACGATGGAACTCGCTCTTCTAATCAATCATGCACGGTCATCGGAAGAAAGTGTGGTCAACGCTCGGCGCTTTGCGGCCTCAGGCATCGACCTCATATTCGACGACCAGTCGTAAAGCTGCAAAGACGCAGAGAGCAGGTAACATACGACCGTGTTCTCAGCGTCTTTGCCTGGCGGGGGACTACTCAACGTGTAGAGCTCCCCGGTGAACTAAATTACTGGTCCACGCACGCCTGAACTTGAGAGGGATGGACCGATTCTTATCCCGGTTGGACCGTCGATGGTTGCGAAACGTTAGCGTCTCTCGAACAATCGTGTGACAGGATCATGAAAACAAAGCAGATCTGAGGCGGGATGCCTCAGCGGTGAACCGTGGTGATTGGCACTCCGCGACCAGTGCTTCGTAAGCGATTAGCTTCTCTCTCGCTTCGTCGTGTTTGCACCGAGCAATCAGCACGCCGAGTTGTAGTGGACCAAGCCACAGGCGACTAACGCGTGACTCGGTATGCGAGACGAGTTCATCTGCTTGCTCGATGACGCGCACGGCCTCGTCCAACTCACTGCGGAGCAGATGGACCTCGGCCATGCAACGTAGCGATTCGAAATGCGTGTAGAGGAGGTTAGGAGAAGAGCGTTGCAGATTGTCCGTCGCCGTTTTCAGTGCTTCGTTGTGACGGCCCAACTTTGCCTGCACGACCGCAAGGTTCGCGCGCAGTAAGATCAACGCGCGGTCCTCACCAATTGATTCGGCCAGTCGGATGCCGTCAAGGCAGTCGCTTTCCGCCTGGTCTATCTGGCCGAGTAAGTTACGGTTTTGAGCAATGGCCAGTCGGGCCCACGCCAGACGTTGGCGCGAACGAAGTCTTTCGGCGATTTCGATCTCACGAGTAGCATATTTAATACCTCCTTCAAAATCGCCCTTGTGAATCGCATTCTCACTGAGAAACTCGTAACCAGTCGCTTCAGCGAAGCCCGCATTGTGGCGAACGCCAAACTCTACTGCGCGTCTGGCCCAGCGATCGGATTCGATATAAAGGCCGCAGTGCTGATACGCGCCCGCCATGAAGGAATAGATCTGCGCGATGATGGGTTCCGCGAACGTGCAGACGCTGTCGCTCGTTGCTGTCGGTTCGACCAGTTCCGCAGCACGCAGCAGGATCTCGATTGCTTTATTGTGTCGTCCAGCGAGGTGATGAAAGCGTGCTTCCGTCGCCAGCGCGTTTGCTGTTTCGATTGGGTTCGCGACCGGATCCAACCCCTGCAAGGCTTCCCGCAAATATTCCAAGCCGCGCGTATCGCCGGTGGTTACGAGGGAAGCCGCGGCCTGACACTGCAGACGAACGCGTGTGGCCTGGTCAGTGGCGAGTGCAAGAGCGCGTTCGAAATGCTCGCCGGCAAGGATCGTTTCGCCGTGGAGCATATAAACGAGGCCGATCGCTTCTTCCTGTTCAACTTGTTCGGCGACGAGTCCCAACACTTCAGCGCAATCGCGCGCACGACCGTACGCCGCGATTGCTTCGTCAAAAGCAAACACGCGCTGCGCTTCAGCCGCCGCCTGTTTTGCGTAGCGCAGTCCACGCTCGTGATCGCCCGCCTGGATGTAGTGATGGGCCAGCTTCTCAACCGTGCACGCCAACTTATCGCGGTTTCGTTCGATACCCTCAGCGACGTGACGATGCAGACGCCGGCGACGAATCGGATTGATCTCTTCGTAAAGTACCTCGCGAATCTTATCGTGCGTGAAACTGAATGAATCATCCGAAGTGGCAGCGATCAACTGCGCGCCGGTTGCTTCGTCCAGCGCGTCAAGCAGTGCATCTTCGCTTTGTTCGGCGGAGGCTGTAAGTTCGTCGAAGGTAAAAACCTTTCCCAGGATCGCACCGAGGCGCAGCAGTTCATTGCATTCCTGACTGACGCGATCGAGACGATGCCCGATAGCTTCCTTCACGCTCTGCGGGATCAACAACTCATCCACGTCGCAGCGCGTCCAGCGACCGCTTTCACGACGCACCGAGCCGCGTTCGATCAGCGCCTTCAAAACTTCCTCGACGAAGAACGGATTACCTTCGGTTTCGCGATGCACCGCAATAGCAAACTCGCCGCTGACATTCTCGCCGAGCAGCGCGCTGAGCTGAGCTTCGGTTTCGTCCGGGTTGAAACGTCGCAGCACGATGCGGGTGATAAGACGTTCGCGGTTCCAGTCGACTAACGATTTTGCCAGCGGATGCGCGCGATCGAGTTCCGTCTCTCGATACGCGCCGACGATCAGCACCCGCTCATCGCGCAGTTGACGGAGCAGATGACCCAAAAGCCAGAGCGTGCCACGATCCGCCCAGTGCAGGTCGTCTGCGTACAACAAAAGCGATTGTCGTCGGGCGATGTTGGAAAACACGTGCGCGACGGCGTCGAAAAAGAGCAGACGCTCTTCATGCGCCGGCAGTTGAGGACGGTCTGGAAATGGACCCAGGCGTGTTTCGATCTCGGGAGCCAGTTTGGCAATTTGCGTTGCCACGTCTCCGAGTATTTGGCGCAGCTTATCGTCGTTCTGTTCTTCGCGCACCCAGCGACGAAATGCTTCGACAAAAGGCAGGTACGGCGTCGTTGCTTCGTATTCGTAGCACCCGCCTGTCAGGACGAGCGCGCCATCGACGGCTGCTTGAATCGTGACCTCTCGCGCGAGACGTGTTTTGCCGGCGCCCGGTTCACCACTCAACAGCACTGCGTGCCCGCGCCCTTCGCGGGCGCGATGCCATAGGTCGCGCACTTCAGCGAGCTCGGTGGTCCGGCCGACGAGGCGGCCGCGCGAAAGTGCATCGAGAATCGCGACCGCGGACGCAGCTTCGCTCGGTGTAACTTCGTGTTCGGCGTTCAGGCTGCCAAGCAATGCCGCGCGCGTTTCGGCGGCAGTGCTGAACCGATTCACCGGGTCCTTCGCTAACAGACGCATGATCACTGATTCAAGCGCACGCGGCAGATCCGGACGCAAAACACGCGGCGGTACGACCGGTGCGTGAACGTGTTGCGAGATGACCGTCAACGGATCATCGCCAGTGAACGGCACACGTCCGGTTGTTAGTTCGTAAAGTAAAACTCCGAGTGCGTACAAGTCCGCGCGGCCGTCAACCGGCTGGCCCAACGCTTGTTCGGGCGCCATGTACGCGGCGGTGCCTACGATCACTCCAGCGCGCGATATGCGCGCGCCATCGGCCGGCAGTGCCAAGCCGAGATCGGCTAGTTTTACATTGCCAGCCTGGCTGGTTCCCGACAATAGAACATTGTCGGGCTTCAGATCGCGGTGGACGATGCTGGCGGTGTGCGCGTGCTCGAGTGCGGCGCAGATCTGCACCGCGATCTCGACCACACGAGAAAGTTCCGTTGGCCGCGCTTGCGACAGACGTGGACCGGCAACCAGTTCCATAACAAGAAACGGCAATCCGGCGGTTTCGCCGACGTCATGAATCGTGACGATATGCGGATGATTAAGTGCGGCAGCGGCCCGTGCTTCACGGATCAAACGTTCACGGCCGTCGGACGTGTGGGTCGTGGCTGAAAGTATTTTGACCGCGACTTCGCGCTGCAGTTCGAGATCGGTGGCGCGATAGACAGTGCCCATGCCGCCGCGTCCGAGTTCGCTGTCGAGCCGGTAGCGATCGCGGAGGATCGTGCCGAGCGACGGCACGCTCGCGCGCAGTTCATCCGGGAGGATTTGGGTCTGTTGCGAATCGGGCACACGTAAAGGATAACACCGTAGATCTAAGACCTGATAACAGGCAGCTCACGGCGTGAAGGTATAGGTGATCGTGCCTTCTGATTCGCGTCCGCGGAGTTTGTCGGTTGAGAAGGTGGACAGGGTTGCAGCTTCGGTTGCGGCGTTTCGCATCGCTTCGTTGCCGCCTTCGGCTCGCGCCCAGAAGACTTTTCCGGTTTTGTCGAGCTTGACGTGTACGTTCACGGTTTGAGAACCGTGCGCGCGGGAGTCGGTTTCGAAGATCGGACATTCAGCTGTCGCGAGGGTCGAAGCTTTTCCCGCGAGATCTCCAACAGCGACCGGTGTTCCTTTCAGGAATCCGAGTGGCTGTTGCCGTTCAGTAGCACTTGAGTCCGGAATGATCACGCGAGAGAGTTGCGACGAGATCATGTAGGTGGTGAAGGCGGCAATGCTAACAGTTGCCAGGATCAACATCCACAGCAAGGGCGTGTTTGTGATCGTGCTGACAACGGATTGCGGCGGTTCGAAGATCGGCTCGTCAGCTTCAACGAGGCGCACGAAATGATGAGCACAGTAGGCGACTAGTTCGCTGTTGTAGAGCGCGTTGCATTTCGGGCAGCGCTTTTGCGTTGGTGATGATGTCGCATTGACTGCTGCAGTAGTTACGGGTTCCGGTTGCGGTCGCGGTGGTGGTTCGGGCTCGGGTTCCGGCTCGGCTTGAATTACAGGCGGCGACGTTTGTTTTTGTGCTGCTTCTTCGCGAATTCTCTGCTTAACGCCTTCGAGCCACTTGCGGCTCTTATCCTCCGTGTCGACCGGAGTTTCTGAAACAGGGATTTTGTCCGTGAATAGATCGACGATGTCGTTGAGGCCGCGGCGCTGCGCCCACTCGATCGCGTCGAGTCCAAGGTTGTCGCGTAACCGCGGATTGGCGCCGGCTTTGACCAAGAGTCGCACGATATCCGTTCGACCGAAGATCACGGCGAGGATCAGCGCCGTTTGTCCGCCGTTGTTGCGCTCATTGACATCGGCGCCGTTCCCGATCGCCGCTCTAACGGCATTCGCGTCACCGGAAGTTACCGACTGGGTCAATGGTACCGCCGAATTCATTACGGCGACATTATAGCCTTGTATTGGCGTTAAGGCTGCAACATTGGTGGAGGGGCGAATCCGGGGACGAAGCCGAGTTCACCCGGAAACGGCGCATCGGTCGGGCGCACGCCGGTGCGTACCCTCTTCTCCATCGCGCCGGCGCCAACCCTGGGACGGCAAGGTTTTGCGCGCCGGCGCGGTGGTCGGAATTAGCGGCTGACGATTGCTTTTACTCGGTTGGATTTGAGGAGTGTGACGATGCCATTTTTCCGGTACCAGACGCCATCGCGCGTGCGCCAGACTTCTTCGGCGTCGATCTTGGCGCCGCTGGTCAGGAGTATCGTTGGCTGACTGCCGCGCCTCGTGCCAATGCC
>Ga0209485_1000014_pt1 | contig 86466 bp, 74 predicted proteins | sample NCAS100_FD_187516 | JGI IMG/M metagenome (GOLD analysis project Ga0209485, IMG submission 187516) | Agricultural soil microbial communities from Utah to study Nitrogen management - NC AS100 (SPAdes) (version 2) | ecosystem: Environmental > Terrestrial > Soil > Agricultural land | place: USA... | reverse complement strand
CTCATTGAGTTGAAAGAACTCTGGGCCTTTCACATTCCAGTGCGCCTGCTTCGCCTGGCTATAAAGATCAAACGTGTCGGCGAGATGCTGATTGAGCAGCGTAATCATCTGTTCGCGAACTTCCGCGGGCAGGTCGTTGCGGGTTTTATAAGTTTTCAGTTTACCCATCTTGATTTGTCCTTCTTTCATTCCGTCGGCATAAAAAGCGTTGAGCTCAGAATGTTCAATTCATGCTTTTCTGAGCTGAGCGCTGGTTGATCATTTTTCTCACCCTTCAGCGAATCACGCTCGGCTAGGGATACCGCACGTTGGCAGGTTCAGCCATTGGCAGTGGAATAAATTCGGTCTCATCCGGCACACGTGCGAATCGGCCCATTCTCCAATCTTCTTTCGCCTGCTCGATGCGTTCCTTCGAACTGGAGACGAAGTTCCACCAAATGTGGCGCTTGCCATCCAACGGCGCACCACCCAGGAGCATCATCCTAGCGGGTAAAGACTCATGTGCGCGCAGTGTGATCTCCGCGCCCGGTTTAAAAACGAGGAGTTGCCCGGCACTGTAACTTCCATCGTCAGGTAAAAGTTGGACCATCCCCTCGACGATAAACGCGGCACGTTCCTCGTGTTCGATTGGTATAGGCAGGCGCGCTCCTTCGACAAGCGTGATGTCGGCATAGAACATCTCTGAGAGCGTTTGGACGGGGGAGTGAGCGCCATAGAGTGATCCAGCGATAAGGCGAACGCGTTTACCTTCGCCTTCGACGATCGGCAATTCGTTAGCGTCGTAATGAGCGAACGTCGGATCGGACTCTTCAAATCTTTTCGGCAGGGCCACCCATGACTGGATACCAAACAGCTCAGATCCTGAGAGTCTCATTTCCTGCGGCGTTCGTTCGGAGTGGGCGATTCCGCTACCTGCTTTCATCCAGTTAACTTCGCCGGGGCGTATCGGCTGGACGACGCCGAGCCCGTCGCGGTGTATGAGTTCGCCCTCAAACAGGTAGGTCACCGTGGCGAGTCCGATGTGTGGGTGTGGCGGGACGTCGAGTCCTCGATTAATCCGCAGCACTTCCGGTCCCATCTGGTCCAAAAAGATGAAGGGACCAACCATGCGCCGCCTGGCAGAAGGGAGTGCTCGGCGGACCTTGAAGTCGTCAACTATTTCCCTCACGCGCGTGACAACGACGATTTCGAGTCCCGGAGGAATTTCTTCATATTGTTTTGACATGGCATTCGTGTTCATTGGAGGCACTCAGCAGTAAAAACAAAAAGGATGAAGCCTTCGTCACAGGAAGGTTTCATCCTCTGCACGGAAACACTTAAGGGGTCGTTTCTAAATCATCTGGCGCACAACCCTTCGGACTCTGAAAGTAATCCGCACGCGGGGCTACCCCGACGACCCATGCTCACCTCCGAACTCGCAGTACGTTGCTCCACACTGTGGAACTGAGGGCGTCATGCCATCCAGAGAAATCAACGCGACGATGCGGTAACGCCAAGCGTCGTTGTTGAACTTCAAGTTCGAACTAGTAATTTGTTCCTGGAATTTGGCAAGGTATCATATAGAAACTGAGTATTCAATATTTGTGCATTCGCCTCGCACTTGTGGAGGCGGATCAAAAACGGCGACTCCAATAGGTGGGTTCGCGAGTGCATCGTTGTCATATATAGACGAAGTATGTCTGTACAGACGTGTCGGGTTTTTCAAAGACAAAGGAAGGCGGGAGTCATCAATGTCTACTGTAAGTGAAGTATTCCTTCCCGGTGTTGGGCGAAAGTTTCAAGTGGAGACGATGACCGGCGACCGGCTCGTGATTGTCATTCATGATGACGGCTTGCGCGAACTGTACCACTTCACGCGCAGCAACCTGGATCGCCCAGCCTCAGTCTTGAGGCTTTCTGACGGTGAGGCGCGACAGATCGCCGGGATTATCGGCGGATTGACCTATGTGCCGCGAAGTCTACCGATGGCGGAGGTCATCTTAGGCGATCTCGTGCTCGAGTGGTTCACGATTGAACGAGGCGCCGTCTGTATTGGCAAAACGATCCGTGAGCTGGCAGTTCGCACCAGAACGGGCGCGTCGATCGTTTCGATCATCGAACCTGACCAGACTACGCGCACTAACCCGGAACCCCATACCGTTTTGAACGAGGGAGCTACGCTAATCGCCGCTGGCGACAGACGGACCATTAATGCCGTCAAGCGACTCCTGATTGAAGGAACTGCGGAGTGATCGGTGGATAACATCATTCTAGAAATTGGATTGGCGTTGGGCCTAATCGCAATTGCGATCGGTCTCGCCAACAAACTTGGTTTGTCCAACATACCGTTTTTAATCCTTATCGGGATTGCGGTGGGGCCGCATGCTCCGCAGTGGGGTGTCTTCGATTTTCGTTTCATCGAAACCGATTCGCTGATCTCGTTCATGGGGCGTCTCGGCGTCCTTTTCCTGCTCTTCTATCTCGGTCTGGAAGCGAACCTCACACGCTTAATTGAGGCAGGCCGCTCGATCCTGGTGGGCGGCTCGATCTACGTCGGCATTAACTTCACCTTGGGATTCGCCTTCGGTTCTCTCGTGGGTTTTCCTTTGCGCGAAGCTTTGATTATTGCGGGTTTGACTACCGTTTCGTCGAGCGCCATTGTCGCCAAAATTCTCTTTGACTACAGGCGCATGGCCAATCCCGAAACGCAAATCGTGCTGGGCATCACGATGTTCGAGGATGTCTTTCTCGCAGTGTATCTGTCACTCATCTCCGGCATCGTGCTCAGCGGCGCGACGTCTTTTACCGGTGTTGCTTCATCCGGCGGCATAGCGCTTGGCTTCATCGTCGGTTTAATCATCATAGGAAGATGGGCAACGCCGCTCTTGAATCGCGTGTTTCGGATTTCGTCCAGTGAACTTTTCGTCGTGATGGTTTTCGCCAGTCTGTTCCTGCTAGCAGGACTCGGCGAGACCATCCATGTTGCCGAGTCGATCGGCGCGTTGCTGCTCGGATTAATACTGGGCGAAACCGATCACAGCGAGCGAATGGAGCGACTCGTTGTACCGTTCCGCGACTTCTTCGGCGCCGTCTTCTTTTTCGGCTTCGGTCTTACAATTGATCCGATCACTCTAGGCGGCGCCGTGTGGATGGCGGTAGCGGCAGCGGTTCTTTCACTCATCGGCGTGGTCGTTGCCGGATCGATCGTCGGCAGGCGTGCGAGACTATCACCGGTCGGTTCGCTCAACACCGCATTTACTTTGCTCGCCCGCGGCGAGTTTTCAATCATTATCGTGAACCTTGCTATCGCCGGCAGTTTGATGCCGGTCTTGCAGCCGTTCGCGGCGCTTTATGTGTTGATTTTGGCGAGTGCTTCGCCGCTGCTGGCGAAAGAGTCGGAACGTATTTACGATTTGTATGCGAGACTAATTAGACGTCTTCGCAGGAAGAAGAAAGTAGACGAAGAAGTAGAACAAGTCGAACAAGTCGAAGAAGGCGAGGAAGCGGAAGTATGATCGCGAACACCCGGTGTCTTTGATCCTTTTCCCCATCGTCATTAAACAATCAAATTGCACAGCTAAGACATGAGTATCCGCGGCCGATTACTGACGCTTGCGATCGGAGGGGTGGTTCCGCTCCTGGTTGTAGGACTCGTAGTGCTGTGGGCAGTTTGGAACGGAAGGCAGAAACAACTCAACGAGGCGCTCGAACAGCAGGCAGAGTTGGCGGCGGTGATTTTTGATCGCTGGCTTGATGCGCAGTATCAGCCGCTAAGAACGATAGCCTCCTATTCACCAGAACATTTAAGCAATCCCTCGGCCCTCGAAGCCGATCTCAAGGCTGCACTAATTCAGCGACCGTATTGGATTGACCTACGCGTTGTAGATTCAGGCGCTAGAACTGTCTCGAAGTATCCATCCGAAGCTATTGGCCTCCCAGTAGGGCTTACCGAGAAGCTGCTTGCTGGAGTGCAAGGCGGGGTCGCGGATGTGGAGACCGACTGGACACGTGGAGAGGGCCAATATGTCCTCGCGCTGGCTTATCCCCTGACGACAGGAGGAGCAGTTATAGCCCGTATTGATGGCGCCGCATTACGGGAACTGCTTCAAGGCATTACGTCGACGCAACGCGCAGTCATTACACTTCTCGATCAACGGCATCGCGTGGTCTATCGTAGCCAAACGCCGGAATCTGCAATCGGAATGGATTTGAGTGAATCGGGTGTGCAGTCTGCGCTACAGGCTCGGAATACTGCAGTGATAGCCGTCAAGAGTTCAATCGATGGCGTCGAACGCGTGTACGGATTGGCGCGCGTGGCCGCGACAGATTACGTAGTAATGGTTGGCGTTCAGAGCGCAATCCTTTATGCCCCGCTGTGGCGACAACTAACCGGATACTCTTTGATTGGATTGTTAGCAGTGTTTGGCACGATGACGGCAGCTCTGCTGATCGCGCGAAGCATCGCCCGACCAGTGCGACGGCTAGGTTTCGCGGCAGCGCAATTCGGTAGTGGGAACTTCTCTGCTCGGGCTCCGGCGGAAGGAGAAGACGAGATCTCACAGCTTGGTCTTAACTTTAACGCAATGGCAGAGCAACTGGAGAAAAGGGAGGCGCGGTTTGCCGAGCTCGACCAACTAAAATCGGAGTTTGTTTCAAGTGTTTCACACGAACTGCGCACGCCGCTGACTACGATCAAGGCACTTACGAAACTGTTGATGCGTGATGGCATCGATGAGGTGAAGCGGCGTGAATATCTTGAGACGATCTCGGTGGAATGTGATCGCCAAATTGATCTCGTTTTGAATCTGCTTGACCTGTCGCGCATCGAAGGCGGTGTACTCCGAGTGACTCAGGAACGAGTGGACGTTGAAGAATTGATAGGGTCTGTCGTCAAATCGGAAACCCGTTCCGCGGAGAAGAGAGGTCATGATCTCAGAGTTGAATCTCCAGCGGCGATCGCGCCTGTAGCTGGAGATCCTAAAGCACTGCGACGTGTCCTTTCTAATATCATTGAGAATGCCATTAAGTACACGCCAGATGGCGGGCGTATTATCGTATCTGCACACAAAACGGATGGTCACGTAGCCATAAGCGTGACAGACAATGGACGTGGCATTCCACCCGAGGACATCCCCATTCTGTTCGACAAGTTCCATCGAGGACGTCCGGCTCCTCACTCCGTAGCGATGCTCAACGCGACAACCGACGCTGAGTTTTTGGAAGATGCAGATGTGTCGGGCGTTGGTCTCGGACTGTACCTTGCTCGAAACGTGATGGAACAGATGGGTGGACGCATCAGCGTTGAAAGTGAAGTGGGCCGCGGTAGTACGTTCACGCTGCACCTGCCTGTGTGGCGCGAAGATGGAACGAACTCGACCATCAAGGAGTGTGACGATGGCTAAAAAGCTGCTGGTTGTTGACGATGATCCGGGTCTCTTGCTGGCCGTATCAGAAACGCTGCGCGCGGAGAACTACGATGTAGTCACTGCTCGCCGCGGGGCTGAGGCGTTGGTCCGTGTTGCTGAATCCTTACCTGATCTGATCATTAGCGACATTCGCATGCCTGGTATGGATGGTTATGCCCTCATGCGTAACTTAAGAGCGTCACCGCGAACCCGGCTGGTTCCCATTGTTTTCCTTACAGCAAAGGATGAAACGGCTGACCGCATAGAGGGATTTCGCAGCGGCGTGGACGCATACATTACGAAACCGTTTGAGACTGACGAATTGGTTGCTGTAGTTAAGAGCATCCTTGAGAGAGTACAACGCACCCACTCCGACCTCGCGCGAATGTTTGGAGAGCAGGAAACGCCTGACGAGCTGTTGGTCCGCGACGAGGAACTCACAGACGCTGAGTGGCGTGTCGCGGAGGCGGTCGCTCGCGGGCTCTCGAACAAGGAAATCGCAGCAGAGCTAAAACTCAGTTTGAGGACTATAGAGGGCCACATCAGTCGCATGCTGGATAAGAAGAATCTGAACAACCGGGTCGAGTTGGCACTTCAGGTCCGTGAGCGGCGCCAACCTGATTGAGCGACCGCCGGACTACCATCAAAGAGACTTCCGCAAATAATTCAACGCTTTGATTACTCGATCAAAGCTCCTCGGCCTACTTTGCCGACTACAGTCTGAACTGCTTTGCACAAAAAGTAGCTAAGAATAGACCTTGGTCGGGATTTGTAAAAAACACTTTTCGTGCAAAGCTAGTCTGAATTTCATCTACCAGTCTCACGTGTAAATACTCGTAAATTCAGGTGTTAATACGCTGTCCCCTCTGGTGCTGGCCGGCTAGTCTAAGTGCAGAAGTCAATTGGCTTTAGGTACTGCAAGACGGAGTGACGAGCGGGAATGGTTACAGAAAGCAATAACTACATCGTTCTGTCAGAAAGCAACACAGAACAGAAAAAAGGAGCGAGTGGCGTGAAACTCTACATCGATGGTTGGTGCGATGCCCGCAGTGCCTGGAAAAGTGGCTCGTGATTGGTGCTCGCGAAAACGATCGATATGTCTGCAAGGATTGTGGCCATGCCTTTACCATCAAACGTTCAATCGTTTCGAAGTTCACTTCCGATGAAGTGAAACGTGACGTTGCCTGATTGCAAAGTTTTTTGAAGTGGAGAAGAGAAGCGATGTCATACCAAGGTCCAATCTTAATCAGGGAGCCAGAGCTAAGATGGCCCATAGTCTTACTAGCCGCGATCATCACCGCGGCGATCGCACTAGTTGCTGCCGGAATGCAGTATTTGGCTCTGACGCAACCATATTCAAATTCTTTTCACAACCGCGCCTTGAAGAGTCATTACGAGCAGGGAACCCAGATTTCGACACTCTTCGCGAGAAGATCTTAGTCGAGCACTTAGTGGGCGTTGAAAAAAAGCATCCTTTCAGTGACCTGGGAATCGAGTTAACCGCGACCGTCACTAACAAGACGGCGCGCACTATAACCGGCATGGAATTGCGCGCTGCCATTGTTGACTCGCACTATTCGCTCGTCCGCGAGCGCACGGTTGTGATTATCACGGAAAGGCAAACGGTGCTTGAACCGAATGAAACGATGAATGTGCGCATCCTGATTGAAAATCTCGATCCGGATTCTGAGCGACGTCATCTATCACTCGACGTTACGGCTCTTCGCTTTGATAGCGGTAGTTCAAGCTTGGAGAATCGATCTTTTCAAAACGTGAGGTTTTAACGAACCACGGACTAAACCGGAGCTTGAAGCTCCGCCTACCACATTCGTCGCTCAAGCTTACCCACAAAAAAGAGTCAAGATTAGAAAATAAAAGTCAGAAAGAGAAAAGACAGCCGGTGAATACTCGGCTAAATTCCGAAGATCTCTTCTAGCGGATCCTGTCAGGCGGCGGCTCATCGGTGGAGATCCGCCGGGCGGCGATTGAGGAAGCGGGGACTAGAGCGAAGGTGATGACGGCAAGGGAAAGATATGTTCGAGTTTTTTAGAAGCCTGGTCCAGATCGTGGCCCCTATTTTTGTGGTCTCCACGATGCTGAATGTGGGTTTGACGCAGAAACTGTCGGACATTACCGCGCATTTGAAGAACTATTCTTTCGTCGTAAAGATGCTCGTCGCTAATTTTATCGTTGCGCCTCTCGTGATGATTGGGGCCCTCTATTTCGCGCCGTTTGACCGAGCGCTAAAAGCCGGACTTCTGATCTTCAGTCTCTGCGCGGGTGCTCCGTTCCTCATCAAGCTAACTCAGACCGCGAAACAAGACGTCGCGCTCGGAGCCGCAGTGATGATGCTTCTGATGGTGGTTACAGTCGTCTATACGCCGATTGTGCTGCCGTTGGTTTTGTCCGGCATCAGCGTTGACGCGTGGGGAATTGCCAAATCACTGCTGCTGCAATTGTTCTTGCCGATTGTAGTGGGGATGATGATCGTTCAACTTCTTCCCGATTTTGCCAGAAAGGTGCAGCCGTGGGTCGGATGGCTGGGCAACATCGCTATGTACGTTCTGGTTTGTGCGACTTTAATTGGCTACTTCCCGAATATGATCGCAATCGTCGGAACCGGCGCGATTCTCGTCGGTCTACTGTTTGTCGCCGCAGCGTTTGGCATCGGCTACCTTGCGGGTGCGGGAAAGGACCATCTTCAAGACGTGGGCGGACTCGGCACGGCGCAACGCAACACCGCCGCCGGCATGATTATCGCCGTGCAAAACTTCGGTAGTTACCCGGATGTTCTGGTGATGCTGACGCTCGCTAACACGCTAGGCATAGTAATGCTCTTGTTTATCGCAAAGGTGCTCAGTCGCGACAACAAGGTTGAAATGGAAACAGTCTGAAGCGATAGAGAACAAGGAGAGTGGACATGAACCAAGGTTTAACGTTGAGAATCGTTTACTTGACAATCCTGGTTACGAGTGCGGTCGCTCTGTTGTCAGTCGACTGGACAATGGGCAAGGCACAGGGCACTACCGCCGCTAACGAGCGCAAAGGTTGTGACCCGGACAACGCTGGTCTCACGCTACCGCCCGGGTTTTGTGCATCGGTGTTTGCCGACAACCTCGGGCGTGCGCGACATCTCACGGTCGCTCCCAGCGGAGATGTCTACGTAAACACCTGGAGCAGCTCCTACACACAATTGAAAAACGCATCGGGCGGTTACATCGTAGCCCTGCGCGACACCAATCGAGACGGTAGAGCTGATATGGTCCAGCGTTTTGGACCAGTGCATCAGGACGGCAAAGCGGGAGGCGGCACCGGTATCGCAGTTCATCGTGATGCGCTGTATGTTGAAGACATCGGGAAAATCGTGCGCTATCGGCTCGATCGTGGGCAGCTGGTTCCAAAAGGTAATGCTGACGTTATTTTGAGCGGTCTCTGGACCGAGCGCGGTCACATCATGCATCCGTTCGCGATCGCCTCGGACGGAGTCCTGTACGTGAATTCCGGCTCAATAACGAACTCCTGTCAGGAGAAAGATCGCACGCTGGAGTCTCCGGGAATTTCACCGTGCCCGGAACTTCAGCTCCACGCGGGAATCTGGCGTTATGACTCCGGCACGTCCGGTCAGACTTTCTCCCCCTCTGAGCGTTATGCCACCGGAACCCGCAACGTCGTGGCGTTGGCAGTGAACAACGAGAGTGGTGTGTTGTATGCCACCTTGCATGGACGCGATCATTTAGGCCCTCATTGGCCGAAGCTCTACACCACAGAGCAGAACAATGAACTACCCGCGGAAATTTTCTCGCGTATCGATCGCGGTGACGACTTCGGCTGGCCGTACTGCTACTTCGACCCCCGGCAACGCAAACACGTGCTTGCGCCGGAATACGGCGGAGACGGCGGGAAGTCGCAGGGCGTCTGCGCGCAGAAGAAACAACCCGACTTGTCCTTCCCTGCACACTGGGCTCCCAACGGTATGACGTTTTACAGCGGATCGACTTTTCCTGCGAAGTATCGCGGCGGCGCGTTCGTAGCTTTTCACGGTTCCCATGATCGAGCGCCGGATCAAGCTGGGTTTCTGGTGGCGTTCGTGCCGTTTGCAGCAGCTAAGCCGTCAGGTTCCTATGAAGAATTCGCTAGTGGATTTGCCGGCTCGAAGCCGCTCGCAAAGCCAACGGCAGCGTCGCACCGACCGATGGGCGTGGCGGTGGGACCTGACGGTGCGTTGTACGTCTCCGACGATGTCAAAGGACGGATTTGGAGAATCACTTACGTTGGTGGCGAGTAAGCGAAATCACGCAACTGATTGCTTGAGTGGCTTACAACCGGAGGAATGGAGATGAACAAGACGGATACGAAAACCAAAGTGCGCCCGAGTAATACGACGAGACCAAATTTCGTGTTCATCCTTGCTGACGATCTAGGGTACGCAGATCTCCACTGCTACGGCGGTAGAGAAGATTGCTCCCCGAATCTCGACAAAATGGCGACTGAAGGTCTGCTGTTTACTAACGGTTACGCCAACTCTTCTGTCTGCTCTCCTTCGCGGTTTGCGATTGCGACGGGACGCTATCAGCACCGGCTGCGCGGCGGCTTTGACGAGCCGATTGCCAGCGTTTCGCCTGCGTTGGGCTTGCCGCCAGAACATCCGACGATGGCTTCACTTTTGCGCGACGCGGGTTACGCCACGGCGCTCGTCGGAAAATGGCATCTCGGTTCGCTGCCCTGGTTCAGTCCGCTCAAAAGCGGTTACGACGAATTCTTTGGACATCGCACCGGGGCAGCCGATTTTTTTTCGCACTCGGGTTTGGGCGGACACGATTTGTGGGATGGTGACGAGGAAGTATTTAGAGAGGGCTACCTAACAGATCTATTCACCGACCGGGCAGTTGATTTTGTTCAACGTCAGTCGGCAGAAAAACCGTTCTTGCTCTCACTGCACTACAACGCGCCGCATTGGCCCTGGGAGACGCGGGACGACGAAGAAGAGTCGAAACGGATCGGGAAAAACATCCCGCATCTGGACGGCGGTTCGGTGAAAACGTATCTGGAAATGGTTCGCATTATGGACGAAGGGATCGGGCGCGTTTTGGCGGCGCTCGATGAAATCGGCGCGCGCGAGAACACACTCGTCGTTTTTTCAAGTGATAACGGCGGGGAGCGTTTCTCCAACGTGTACCCGCTCGTCGGCAAAAAGATGGACTTGCTCGAGGGCGGCATTCGCGTGCCGTATATCGCGCGCTGGCCTTCGAGTCTGCCTGCCGGTGAGACCTACGATCGACTGGCAATTGGAATGGATTGGATGGCGACGTTTTTAGCTGCGGCAAGTGTTGAAGCGCATCCGGACTATCCGCTGGACGGAATTGATTTGTTTGGCGATGAGGTAGAGCGAAATCTTTACTGGCGCATGGTCTTTCGCAATCAGAAGGCGATGCGTTCGGGCGTCTGGAAATACCTTTCGATTGACGGCAGCGAGTTTTTGTATGACTTGTCGCGCGACCTGCGCGAGCGTGCGAACATGCGCTACCGTGAGCCGCAAAAATTCGAGGAACTAAGAAGAGCTTACTTTGAATGGGACAAGTCGATGCCACCGCGCCCGCCAGACGCAGCGGTCGCTTTAGAGTACACCGCCGAAACGATGGCAAAGTCAGACGGTTGAATCCGCGCAATTAGAAAGAAATACGACGAGGCGATCAGGGTGAAATGATGGAGACGACCAAAGCGCTCGACGTAGAACCGGAGGTCAACCAACCGGGACTCCGTGAGTTACGTGAGGCGGTGGCTAACCATCTTGGGCAGCGGCTGCCGAGTGGCGCTTCGCTTCGCGATGACGGTATTGCCGGTCTGAACAGCGCCGTCAGCAGCGTGCCCGACGGGATGGCGAGCAGCATTCTCGTGGGTGTCAACCCGATTTACGGTTTGTACGCCTGTATGGTAGGACCGATCGCGGGGGGCCTCTTCTCCAGCACCCGGATGATGATCATAGCTACCACGAGCGCCGCGTCGCTCTCCGCGGGGCAGGCGCTTGGTAATCTACAAGGAGAAGCGCGCGATAGTGCTCTTTTCCTCATGGTGGTACTGATCGGCGCTTTGCAGGTTCTGTTTGGTCTGGTGCGGACGGGACAGTTGACTCGGTTCGTCTCTTACTCGGTGATGACGGGCTTCATCATCGGTATCGCGGTCCTGACGTTACTCAGCCAACTGCCTACCATCTCAGGCTATGAGCCAACAGCAGGTAACAATAAAGTCACTCAGACTTTCAACTTGCTCTCCAACCTCAATCAAGTCAATCGTTGGTCGCTTGTAGTAGCGGCCACTACCCTTGTGCTGGCCATCACGCTGCCGCGCACCCCGCTCGGCAACTTCGGCAGGCTCGCCGCGATTATCATCCCGTCTGTACTGGTCGCATTGCTGGGAATGGATAGCGTAGCCGTCGTCCGGGACGTCGGCGACATTCCCGGCGGTGTACCGATGCCACATCTTCCAGCGTTCTCGAGCATTTCATTCGACGTGGTTACAGGAGCACTTGCCGTCGCCGTGATCGTCCTCGTTCAGGGCGCCGGCGTTAGCCAGAGCGTGCCCAACCCGGACGGCTCTCGCCGCCGCATGTCGCGCGACTTCATCGCGCAGGGCGTCGCGAACGTCGCGTCGGGGCTCTTCCGGGGACTGCCGGTGGGCGGTTCGTTGAGCTCAACGGCGCTGAGCGTCATATCAGGAGCCCGCACACATTGGGCTGCCATCTTCGCAGGACTATGGATGGCGCTACTGGTGATAGTCGTCCCGGGTCTGGTCTCTTATGTGACGATGCCTGCGCTCGGCATGCTGCTGATCCTTGCCAGCGTCAGCACGATCAAGCCTACGGATGCGCTCGCGATTTGGCACACCGGCTGGCCGTCACGCCTGGCGAGTATCACTACTTTCTTTTCAACGCTCTTGCTACCGATTCAGGCGGCTGTCGGCATCGGAGTCGTACTGTCGGCACTGCTCTATGTAAACGAGTCTTCGACTGACATCTCGGTGGTCGAGCTGGTGAAGCGAGAAGACGGATCAATCCAAGAACACAAGGCTCCCACGCAATTACCGTCGAATAAGGTGACGGTGCTCGATGTCTACGGGCATCTCTTTTACGCGGGCGCGCGGACGCTGGCGCGGTTGCTGCCTAAGCCCTGGAACGCAGAGAACCCCGTGGTGATCCTGCGCTTGCGGGGACGCAACAATCTCGGCGCAACTTTGGTAGAGGTACTCGCCAACTATGCCGACAAGCTACATGAGGCAAACGGGCGGTTGTATCTCACTGGGATCAGCGAGGGGGCATATGAACAAGTGGTGCGAACGGGCAAACTCCGCTTGACGGGTCCGGTGCGCGCCTACGAGGCGACTGCCATTCGTGGTCAGTCGACTCAGGAAGCAGTCGCCGATGCGCGAACATGGCTGGTCAACAAGAGCGCAGACGACTCGCCAAAAGATGCCTCAAAAACAACATTGCAAGAGTGATGAGTGCTATAAAGTCGCGGCAACGACAACCAATTACAAGGCGCGCGCTGTTAATAGGAACATCGTTCGCGCCTGCTAGAGGAACAGTGTTAAGGAGGTGGGTATGCGGGCGGTAAGATTTGTGGGAGTTGGCAAGCACGCTGAGATCGCGGAGGTAGCTCAGCCGGAACCCGGCCCGGGCCAGGTCTTGATAAAGATCGGCGGTGCTGGGGTGTGTCATTCGGACTTGCACGTGATGGAGGACGATTTGGGCTTCAAACCTCCGTTCACACTAGGCCATGAGAACGCCGGTTGGGTAGACCAACTGGGAGAAGGTGTCACGGGCTTCAAGAAGGGTGAAGCCGTGGCCGTTTACGGTCCCTGGGGCTGTGGTCGCTGCCACGCCTGCCAACTCTCGATGGAGAACTACTGCGAGAATTGGGCGGAGGTCGGAGGCTTCGGCGGCGGTCTTGGTTTTGACGGCGGGATGGCAGAGTACATGCTCGTTCCCGCCGCGCGTTTATTAGTTCCTCTCGCCGATTTGAGTCCGGCGAAAGCCGCGCCGCTCAGCGACGCCGCGTTGACTCCGTATCACGCCATCAAGCGTGCCCTCCCGTACCTCAACGCTGACTCCACGGTGGTGGTGATGGGCGTCGGCGGACTGGGGCACATGGCGATTCAACTAGTGCGCCTGCTCGCGCCCGTGCGGATCGTCGCAGCCGACGTCGACGATCGGAAGCTGGACCAGGCTAAGTCGCTCGGTGCAGATGACATTGTCAATAATCGCAACGCCGACGATGCCGCCGAGCGGATACAAAAAATCACCGGCACACGCGGAGCAGGCTTGGTTCTCGATTGCGTGGGTGTGCAGCCGACCATCGATCTCGGTGCAAAACTTTTAGGACGTAATTGCGTTTGGACCATCGTTGGTTTGGGTGGTGGACACCACGATTTCCATCACGGCAGCACGCCTTACGGCTGCTCGATGAGCATTCCGTACTGGGGGTCGCGTGTCGAATTGATGGAGGTGATCGCGATGGCGCGTGACGGCCGAATCCACGCGGAGACTACCGAGTTCCCGCTGGAGCAAGCCGTCGAAGTCTACAAGATGCTGAAGGACGGTCAGATTAGAGGTCGGGCCGTATTGATACCTGATGGAGCTTTGCACAAAACGTCGCCGATCTGATGGGTTTCTCTGCGGCCCCGCTGTGTATTGTTGCGGCGTCTGCGTCGAAATGAAGGTGAAACGCAGAGAAAACAGAGATACACAGAGGACCGCAGAGAAGACCCTTCCCAAAATCACTTTCTGTGCAAAGCAAAATGTAATCGTTCAATCGTCTATTTCAGGCGGAAGGTGCGAGCGATAGATTCGGTCTGGTCGGCCAACTCCAACAACAATTTTGGCGAGCCGGTGAACTCAATCCGATAGATGGTTCGTTTGGTTGCTCGCAGATAATAGATCAAACTTGCCATCGGTTTGCCGCCAGTCACATACTCGTACGCGTATTTGGTTCCGCTCAATTCTCCTTTGAAATCTTCGACTGTACCTGTGACATATCCACGCTTGGAGCTTCGATCCAGGCGTCGCTGGCGCTCGGCCACGTCGGTCGTCGATACGTCCTCGTCCCTCACTATCTCTCTTCGTATCTGCAGACGTACGACGCTCTTATCTTTGCTGAATCTAAAGTCCCTGGGATACTCCGCGCCTGAGACAGTAATAGCCCGCCACACCGGAGGCAGATCTAGAATATATTCCCCAGTCGCCACTGTGTATTGCCTGGTCTGACCGGCGACGGCAAAGGGAGAGAGCAACCCCAGAAGAATCAGAAGTAAACAGGTGGTGAATGTTTGACGCAATCTAGTCATAGGTCGAATCAAACCTGTAGTTCGGCGCGAGTTCGAAGTAATTGAAGCACGTTTGCGCGGGAGATCACTCCGGCCAGCTGTCCTTCCCGCATTACCGCCAGTTGATTGACATCCTCACGGGCCATCATTTCAAGCGCTTCGCTGACAGGTGTGCTTGGCGCAACGGTTTGAACCTGATTCAGAGGTCGCATCACGTCACCAACCGTCGTGTAGGGCCATCGTGCGCGTGGAATGGCTTTGATCTCACTGGGCGTGATCATTCCCTCAACCTGCCCGTTAAAAGTGACTACAAAACACCTCCGCCCGGTTCGTACCAAATGCTCCTCGACGAACGTCTGCAAGTTCGAGTGCCCGTCCACTATTTCGTAATCAGGAGACATCACATCCGCAACACGGACACCGTGAAGAGCCTCAGTGAGTGCCACTTGCGCGTAGCTCTCACGCGAAGCATTAAACAGGAACCAGCCGATGAATGCTATCCATAGACCATTGAAGCCCGCGCCGCCAAAAAATCGCATGACTCCGAAGATGATCATTCCAAACGCTATGACCTGGCCCACTCGAGCCGCAATCGTCGTCGCACGCTTAGCGTCACCGGTTATCCACCACACAATGGCCCGCAATACTCGCCCACCGTCGAGTGGGAAGCCAGGGATCATGTTAAAGATTGCGAGCGCGATATTGACGTAGCCCAGCCACATCAACATCGCGGTAAACGGTTGTTGAGGAAATTCTGGGGGTCTCCATCCCAACGCCATCGTGATTGCCAGGCAGACGAAACCGATCACGAAGCTGGTGATCGGACCAATGATTCCCATCCAAAACTCAGTCTTGGCGTCGGCAGCCTCTTTTTCAATTTGCGCAACTCCCCCCAGCGCAAAGAGCGTGATAGACCGCACCGGCAGGCCACGAGCTTTCGCGACTATCGCGTGAGAGAGTTCATGAGCGACGATGGCGCCAAAGAACAGCACTGCAGTGATGATGGCCAGTGTCCATCTCAGGCTGTCGCTCCAGTCTGGGTTGGTCAGACTAAATTGGGAAGCGAGTGAAAGTGTAATTAGGAGTGCGATGATGAACCAACTGTAATGCAGACCGATCTCGACTCCGAAAATACGGCCGAGTTTGATTTGTGCCTTCATGGTTCTCTGTATCCCAGGTTAGGACATTGACCACCATCGCCGGGTGACATTGACGGCCTCTGCTGCGCCGTTAGATTGTCATTGAGGCATATCGCGCAAATGTTATTCACCAGTAGGCTTGGGCGCCGCTTTAACCGCCTCAAGCTGCAGGTCGATCATTACTTCATTTCCGACATCCAATCCGCCGGCGGCCATAGGCTTACCCCAGGTAATACCGTAGTCGCGTCTGTCAATTTTTGTTTGAGCGGCGACACCGAAGCGCGTGTTGCCCTGCGCGTCCTTGATCGCCCCTGTCATAGTAAACGGAAATGAAATTTGCTTGGTCACTCCCTTGAGGGCGAAGTCGCCGTGGAGAACATATTGGTCCTGGGCCTTGCGCTCGACGCGGGTGCTCTTAAAGGTCATCTCCGGAAACTTCGCCGCGTCGAAGAAGTCAGCTGTGCGCAAGTGCGCGTTACGAGCATCGACGCCGGTATCAATGCTCTCGATCTTAGCAGCGAATTCGACCGACGATTTTGAAACGTCTGCCTCGTCGTAACGGATCGTGCCGGTAAAGTCTTTGAAGCGCCCTCTTACCAAAGATATTTCGTAGTGACGGATCGCAAACCCGATAACACTGTGCGCCGGATCGAGCTTGTATTCGCCACTCGGGATGGGTGCGTAGTTAACTTTGGTTTCCGCTTGTTGCGCTTCAACTTCCCATCGGGCTGTGACGTTGTTGAGTAACGTCGTTGATATGAGAAGTGCACACATCACTGCGAGCGCTGCGCTTCGAATTACACTCATTGCTTATCTCCTTATGCTTTGGGTTAGCGTTCCAATGCTTCAATCGCCCACTGACCATAAAAGTTAATGAAGTGTCCGTTGTGAGCCTTTAGGATCTTTCGTACTTTCTCACGTGCTTCCGGCTCTTTAGCGTTGACTCCAATGCCGAAATGACCTGCCAGCACTTCTTGTTCGTGGCGTTTGACATGTTCTTCTTCCATGTCACCTGCCTTTTCGATCCAGCGCGCAAAACGTGCCAGTGGTCCATGCTCCTCTCCAGTTGGATCAAGACGGTGCGCACCCTCTTCGCCGCTCAGGACTTCTATTTCATCAGCGGTAAACCCCGCAGCCTTCAGATCCTTCACCGCCGCCTTACAATCGGTTGGATCATCAATAATGCCGATGACCTTGTTAGTTGGATAGAGAATGAAATCGGAATCCTTGTGTATGTCACTCTGTTTGTCGTTCATAAGTCTCCTTTCACCGTCCAATCGTGTTCAATTCGCCGAGCGTAGCGCGTTTTTCTCGTAGTTGTCGTCCAACACTTAGTCAACGCATGAGGGTTATCATCAAAACGTCACGCAATCAATTCGGGTCCAAGTGAAGTCTCACGCCAACGCGTACGAGAATGGGCGGACCAAGTGTAGTTACCGGCGTCTTCCCAACCTCATAGCGCCGGTTAAATAGATTTTCGATTGCGACAAAGGCGTCAATCGTTCGCGTGACTCGTCGCGAAACCAATCCATCCAAAGTGAAAAAGGGCGCGAGACGAAAGAGATTCTGGTCGTCATCGAATTGTGAACTCGACGAGCGACACTGCAGACCCAGCGTAACTATTGAAGGGTTTGCATAACGCGCTTGTAAAGTGAATTGATGTCGCGCCACTTGCGGAATCATCAAGCCTTCCAGTCCGGTGTTTGCCGGAAACTTCACCAACGTTGCGTCTGCAAGAAGATAACCGGCTGATAGATTCCAAAACTGCTTGACGCGCGCCTCGGTTTCGATTTCCACACCACGCGAGCGTGTTCGTCCAAGGTTCTGCCGCTGACGCGTGATCAGCAAGGGAGTTGAAAACAAAGTCACGTTAGCAACTGGCTGTGAGACTTCTGCCCAAAAGAAAGTGCTGCGCACTATGAGTCTGTCCCTCAGCGCGCTCACTCTTGTCCCTGCTTCACCACCAGTAAGTCGCTCCGCGCGAAGGTTTTCGTTAGCAAGCGTTATTACGTCGCCGACGCGAAACGGGCGATACAGCTCATTGAGGGTTGGCGCGCGGAAGGCGCGGGTCATCGATGCTGTCAATGAGATCTTAGGTGTCACCTTATAGAGCAAAGACAATCGGGGACTGAAAGCGCTTTCCGTTCTATCCGCAAAGACTGTCGTCGACGTAACAGCTCTCAGTGGTTTGCTTGCTGACAGGGCATCGTAATTTCTCCAATGATCAACTCGAATAGAAACGTTAAACAAAAGCCTTGAGGTGACGGCAATCACATCCTGCAAATAAGCACCGACTGTTGCCTGGCGCCCTCCCGCTCCGACGAGTGAAGTTGCACGTCCAGAGACGAAAACAATTTCATCACTTGCACCGCGAACCTGGTTTGCATCAACACCGGCGATTACGGTGTGACTTGAGCCAAACGCGCGTGTCCATTGGGCGTTGAAACCAAGGAATTGTGCCGGAACTCTTTGCACCCGTGTGAGCGTTTCTCCATTCCGGTCTGGGCTTACAGCCGAGAAGTTCTGGTCGAAAACTTGGGTACCTCCGAACAAGCGCGCAGAAGCAAAACCAAGCCTCGACGATTGCCAGTTGGTGCCAAGTGTGAAATGACGAATGTGTGTTCGGTTTGTTTGTAGTGGAGTGCCATTCGTGCGCGAGTCTCCGAAGAATGAGGCTGAACCAAACAGTCGTCGGTTGTCGCCGAACGATCGTTCCAGGTTCAGGTTGATCACTGAATGACGTGAGCCCGCGGCGGTGTCCACAGCGCCGCGTTGATTTTCATCGACAAGCACGTAACCATCAGTACGAAAAATTCCCGCAGCGAGGCTTGCTGACCAGTTTCCGTGTCGATAGTGCGAATAAAGGGATGCGTCAGGGGTTGCTTGATTGCCGTAAGAGGCTTCGAGCGAGAGTGTATTGGCCTCAGGTCGTTTGGTAACAATGCTCACCACACCCGCCAGTGCTGAACTTCCATACAGATCCGATGCTCCACCTCGCAAGACTTCCATCTGATGAATGGAATCCCGCGGAACGCGACTCCAATAAACCCAACCACCAAACGGATCGTTCAACGGAATGCCATCCGAAAGCACAATCGCGCGGCTGGCGCCGCTGGCGCCCAAACCTCGAAGTGAGACTCCCTGTGAAGTGGGGTTTGCTGTTCGGCTACCGCTGCGACGAAAAAGGCTGAAACCCGGTATCTGGCGCAACGCATCGTCGACAGTGATTGCAGCAGTGGCTTCAAGATCGTGGGCGCGCAGAACCGCGATACTTGCGGTGTTGTCACCAATACGCGTGGAAGTTCGCGTAACTGACACTGTTACCCTTTCAAAAATCTGCGAGGGAGTGAGTACGAAGCTTAAGCTGGTGGTCGGTTCCTTTGAGGGATTAACGCTTCGTTCGAAACGCGAGAAACCTTCAGCCACAATCACCAGATTAAAGGCAGTTGGTAGAACCGACTCAAACCTAAATCGACCGGAGTCGTCGCTCTTTGTTCTTAATTCGATGGCGGTCGCAGTTAGAAGAACATCCGCACCGACTATCGCGGCTCCATTTGGGTCGGTGAGAACTCCTTCCACCGCAAAGGGTGGCGGCGCTGGTTGTGCTGAGGCATAGCTGACTGACTCCGAGAGTATGATGAGTATTAGTAATGCGCGCGTCACTTTCACTTTATTGTTGGGTAATCATCCCTGTCTATGTTGCTGAGCGTAACCTATCTGCACGAATGTGCCGAAACATAAGGCTAGAATGTAAAGTCGGTTTTTGCTTGACATCAAACCCTTTCCTTTAAATCACGAGGCAAATTTTTTTCAGTCGTGAACGCAGGGGAATACACACTTAACCGACTAGTTAAGCTGAGTCTGCAAATGTCGTCTTTTCTCTTCTTGACTTTTGTTTTCTAATCTTGACTTTAATTTAGGTGGGCTAGATCTACGGAACTTTAATGGCGTCGGATTCGCGGACGACCTCCACCGCGCAGTGAGCGCGTGCCGCCACCGCCGCCGAAACGCTCCCCAAGATAAACCGCTCGATTCGATTGCTGAACCCGGTCGCTCCAGTGAAGATGCAGTCAGCGCCAAACTTTTCGGCCAATCTGACAAGCACCTCCTTCGGGTCACCGCTATCAATCGCCCATGAGACAGTGACGCGGTCACCCAGACTAGCGCGAAGTATTTTTACAGCGTCAGCGGCTAGTTCTTCGGCGGCTGTGTACTCTTCTTTATTAGTTTCATCAACAAATTCTTTGACCGGTGGAATCAGCAGTGACGCTGGAAACGTCTTCATCAGATCCTGCGCAACCACAACTCGTACTTCGCTACCCGGAGTCCAATCGCGCCTCCCGACTTCCCGCACCGCCGCAGTTGATCCTCGAGAACCGTCAATGCCCAAGAGGATACGTTGAGCAGAAGCTCCGACGCCGGGAGTCGGGCGTCCGATTCGTACCGAACACGGAGCTTCCGTTAAGACTTTCTGCGATACGCTCCCCAACACAAAGCGACCGAGCGCGGTGCGTCCGTGTGAACCGACAACAATAAGATGTGGCTGATATTGTTCTGCGTGATTCAGCAACTCAAAAGCAGGCGAGCCGGTCTTAACTTCATGAGTGACGCTCCATTCGGGAAGAGCTTGCTGTACACGCTTTCTGCCACGCTCGGCGACTTCCTCTGCGTCCGCGATCATATGGGCGGCCCGCTCGCGCGCGTGTTTAAGACCATGCGGGATCTGTAATGGAAACGTGTCGTCAAGCACTTCGTTACGCGCCGGCAGAGGAAGCCACACTTCAGCTACTGAGACGACCAATGCTTCAACGTTCTTGCTCGGGAGTCCGGCGCGCCGTAAACCTTCAATGGCTGTATCCGCACTCTCTGAACCATCGTAAGCAATAAGAAGCTTCATAGTTTACGTTCCTCTAGACGATGTCTTTCCTATTGCCACGCGATTTGCCGGCGCATCCTTTCGAGTGGGCAATTAAGAGATCACGATCAGTCGCCGTGCCGATTTGTGGGGAAACAAAAATCTGGACCAACCGGCGGAGATATCAACGCGGAGCCACGATCGTTATTGCCTCGCGGTATCGATTGTAAAGTCTCATCAATCGATCGGCGGAGTTGGGATCGCTGCGCGCAAGCGAGGTGATAGTGTCGTCCCGCTCCTGTAATAGGGAACGCAACGGTGTTTCCTGGGCGGAGTCAAAGGTCGAATGCTGCTCCACTTCAGTTGCCAGGGTGGAAAAAAAGTCGCTCGTGCTCTGTCTCGCGATTTCATAGTTGCCGGCGCGTGAGTCGGCGATGGCGTTGCCCAAAGAGACTTGCAAATTGCTTATTCGAAGGGCCTTTTGTGCAGTGTCACGCTCGAGACCGCGGCGCCGAGCGACAAAGCACGTTGGGATGAATCCCAAGAGAAAAACCAACAACAAAACGCCAGCATAGACAGGCAATCGCCAGTTGGTTTTTTCGTGTTTACCGTCCGTTCGAAGAGGACCGTCTTGCTGTTCCTGTCCGCTCATCTCATTTCCTCCCGGATTTAGTTTCCCGTTTCTTCAGCTCTTTTTGTGTAGGACTTTGAACCACACTTTACCAAACTAGTTCATAGTTTGATCATTGAGTTGTGAGTTTATGGTTGCTGCGCCGAAGCAACAACGGCGACTAAACCCCGGACGACGCTGCAAGCTCTGCAAACATGGGTCAAGATTTGTCGGTTACGCAATCACTTTCTCCGCTGCTTGTTCAACCATTTAAATGCTGCTTCCGTGTTCTTATCGTGAGCGCCGTGGAAAACTGTCATACGTGCATTGCTGGATTGCCGGCGATAGAGGATCTTCAAACCTCCGTAATCCGGGTCAATCGTTTCACTTTGCAGGCTCCCTGGAACTTGTGATTGGCGGGTGAAATATTCGATCTCTTCTTCCGTGAAGTGGTCTTGCGGTTCAGCGAGGAGATTAAATGCGCGGAAAGACTGGCCGATAGGCACGGGATCGGCTTCATTGCGCCCATCATATATGCCGTGATTGAGGTCGATCGGAACAGCTCGAGCTCTTTCAAGATAAGCAACTGGCGAACGTTTGCGGCACTCAAGTGCGGCGGGCGTATCACCGGTCGGACGGCCGCCACATGACGCTTGAATGTGGTCTACGTACTTTGTTCCAAGGCGCCTGCTCTCCTCGAACCACGCGTTCAGATCTGAAATCGGCACCCACGCCGAAACGCCCGCCCAAATTTCCGGCGCTCGGCCGGCAAGTAACAGTCCGAGATAACCACCACCAGACCAACCGACAGCGTAAATTCGACTCACGTCTACCGAGGCATTACTTTTGGCATATTCGATCGCACTCAAAACATCTCCGATGACCAGATCCGAACCCGTTGCTTCCGGTTTAACGTTTGGCCCTCTAAAGTGTGGATGGACAAAGATCCAATCGTTAGCGATGGCCCACTCTGAATAGATGACGCTTTCTGTTTGCTTGTAGCCCTCACTCCACGAGTGCAGTGCGACCAAAAGCGGTCTGGGTTCTTTGAGATTTGGTTTGAAGAACATCATCGGCTGTCGGGTGTTGTCGGCGGAGCTGACGTACATGATTTGTTGGACCATTGAGCTCCATGCACCGCGAGATTCCGTGACCGTGCCTGATGCCACTGTTTCAGGAGTCTTCAGTGGTTCGATCGATGGTGAGGGACTCGGCGAGGAGGGTGGGGTAGGGGCTCCCGACGCTGTCGTAGGCACTTGATTGCCATTCTGAGCTTTCTCGGCGCCTCCGGAACACGAGGTACAAAACGAGATGACGATGCCCCATGCCAACAAGCCTGCGTATCGCATAAGCGCCGTTCGGTTTTTTCGCGATTGAGTACTCATGTGAGTGATAAATTCCTGCTAGTTCGCTCAGCTCGCTTCGGACATTGGCGAGTGGTCCTTCGAGGTATGCGGTCTTCCCTACCGCAGTCACTCTTTTTAACTCTGAAGTATCAAGTGTACTTTCGTCCCCCAAAGATAAGCGCACTTTGGGCCTTGGTCTTTTCTCTTTTTGACTTTTATTTTCCAATCTTGACTTTATTCGCTGCGAGTACTCGTTGGAGTTTTGAGCGACTATGACAGGTGGAAAAGCTGTGCACAAAAAGTGGAGTTTCGGAAGAGTCTTCTCTGCGTGCGTTTAATCGTCATTTCTACGCAGAGGCCGCAAAGATACACAGAGGGCCGCGGAGACAACCTGCGCACTGAGCAAAAGAGCCTCACTAACCCGGAGTCGGCTATATATAAATGACGAAGACCTGTATAAACGTTTCAATGGGTAATACAAGGATGAACCGAAAGGCCTTCGTAGGGCGGATTAAGGAATCGCTGTGAACGTCACCGCCTACCTCGAACGGATCAACTATCACGGAACAACTGTCCCGTCCAGTGAGACTCTGCGCGCGTTGCAAGTCGCACATTTGCAGACGGTGCCTTTTGAAAATTTGAGCATCCATGCAGGCGAGCCGATTGTGATTGAAGATGGTGCTCTGTTTACAAAAATCGTCGAACGCCGGCGCGGTGGTTTTTGCTATGAGTGTAATGGTTTGTTTGCCGCGCTTCTTCGCGCGCTTGGATTCGACGTGACGATGTTAGCGGCTGAAGTTGCCAAAAAAGACGGCGGCTATAGCCAACCCTTCGAACATATGACGCTTATGGTCAGTGAAGAGCAACGCTGGTTGGTAGACGTGGGATTTGGTGACTCATTCCTCGAACCGTTGTTGCTCGATGAACGAAGCGAGCAGGTTGGACGCGACACCACGTATAAAGTGGTGGATGAAGGTGGTCACTTGATTCTCAAGCGACGTGACGCAGACGCCTGGACTCCGCAGTATCGCTTTACGCTACAGCCTTACCAGTATGAGGATTTCGCCGAAATGTGTCGCTATCAGCAAACTTCACCTGAGTCGCATTTCACTCAGAAACGAGTCTGCTCTCGGGCGAGTGAATCAGGGCGAATCACGCTCAGTGACATGCGTTTAATCGAAACCAGTTACGGTAATCGTCGCGAGCGAGAGTTGGCTAACCAACAGGAGTACGACGCGGCGTTAAAACAACACTTTGGTATTGTTATGACAAGTTCATTCGCTTGATGAGACATTTGATCTGCTTTTTACACACAGACTTTTACATCACCATAACTCTTTTGCGATCTAGTTTCGCGTCCTGGGCCAGGTACCACCTCACCGATGCCTCCGCCTCCGAAGTTTGGAAATGATTTCAAAGCAGGAACAACGTGTCGCATGATATGGACATCATTATTAGACTAGTGTCAGGCGATTTGGGCGTTCCAAGAGCGCTATTTTATTCTATTTTGACGAACGCGCCAGAATGGTAGTCCGCGAAATGAGAGGACGATAAAATGGAGCGCGCGCGGCGCCGCTGATCTGGTGAAACGCGCGGTCGGGAACAGAACGCAGATCACTTTCGGAGGAGATTCTCATGTTTTTGCAAGTACGCGCGATGCGGTCGGCGGTTATCTTTACGATCACCTTGGTTATGAGTTGTGCAATCGTGACGCACGCTCAAGAAAAAGAGAAAAAGGCGTTACCGCAAGGCACGCCCATCCTCTGGAGAGAACCTGCGGACCTCGCTCAGCGAAACCTGCTCCTTGGCCCAGGCGGTGAACGTATGAAACCCGATCTTAGTCGCATCACGTTCATCAAAGAGGAGAAGGGTGGATACTCGAAAAAGTATCGCATCAAGGATGGACAGGGGCGTACGTGGGTCGCAAAGCTCGGCAAAGAGGCGCAGAGCGAAACGGCCGCAGTGCGTTTGGTCTGGGCGGTCGGCTATGTCACCGAGATCAATTACCTGGTGCCTCGCCTCACGATCGAAGGGAAGGGAACATTTGAGAATGTTCGCCTGGAGGCCAGACCAGACAACGTTGATCGTTTCGACGAGTGGACCTGGACCGGGAACCCGTTTGCCGGCAAACGCGAACTGCAAGGTTTAAAGGTGCTCATGGCCCTGATGGAAAACTGGGATCTCAAAGACTCAAATAATCGCGTGCTGGTAGTGAAAAGGGGAAATGCTACCGAGTTGCATTACATCGTAAGTGATCTTGGAACCACGTTTGGTAAGACTGGCGGGCAGAAGTCACCAGTCGCTTTTATTAAAAGTATCAAGGGCAGTCGTAACGAGCCTAATGACTTCGTCAACGATAAATTCATCGATGAAGTTCAAGGCGAAACAGTTCGCCTGGACTACGATGGCAAAAACTCCGACCTCATGCGGAACATCTCAGTTGCAGATGCGCGCTGGATTGGTGGGTTGCTGGCTCGCTTAAGCGATCGTCAGATACAGGATGCGTTCCGCGCAGCCAATTACAATGCGGAGGAAGTGCGTCTACTCTCCGGCGCTGTGCGTAAGAGAATCAATGAGTTGGTGAATTTGCGACCTGGCGCTGCGATTACCAAAGTTCGTTGACGAAAAGCTTTGTACAAAGAGTCGCATATCGAATTGTTTTATCTGCAGCCCTCTGTGTATTTTTTGCGGCCTCTGCGTGAAGTGACGGTTAAATGCAGAGAAAGCAGAGATACACAGAGAACCGCAGAGAAGGCCTCCTCCCAAAATTCAGTTTTTGTGCAAATCATTGATGAGGGAATGGACCACAAGAATCGGCCGCGTTACTTCGCCTCTTGGAAACTTTCCACAAGAAGCACTGGCACCCATTTGTCATCTTGCTTGACCGCGCCCATCTTGATCAGAAATAGATCTACCGGTTTATTCGACGCCGAATTCCAAAACGAGGTGAGTGTTTTCTGCCTGAACGTAAGCCAGTACTGAACACCGTTTTCGATGAACGCCACGTCTACTTCGTAAGGTTTATATGTTTCAGGTGCGCCGGCGTAAAGGCGAGCCCACTGGCGGATTAGTTCCGCTTTAGCTTCCGGGGTTCGAGCCGTTAAGCCAGCATATTTCGCTGTCACACGCGTTGGCGAAAGATCCGAATCGACCAACATCGTCTCTTTCTTGTTGCCGCGCGCGTCAACGCTGGCTGCTTTCGCGGCAAGCTCTTTCAACGTTCCCGCTTGATAATCCTCAGGCGTCCGGGCACGTTTCGGACGTGGACCGGTCGGTTCTTGTAATTGAACGGTTAGGGCAAACGTGCAAACGGAAATGACTGCTGCAAATAGTTTTAATTTCATGACGGTTACCTCGCGAACTATGTTACCGCGGAAGGTATAAAGCGTGCGCAGTGTCCAGACCAGAGAGGTTTATCAAGTGCTTACAGATTTCCGCATAATCCGCATTGGGGGTCTGTCTTCTAACCCAATGAAATTTACCTGACCGTAGTCCATCAAGTAACCAGACCGCCCCATCCTCAGGAACTATTTCATTGGTTATCGAAGAAAGCTCCCAATAAGAATTTCGCTTCAACAAATCTGTAAAGTCACGCCACTCAAAACTGGTCAGAGGGCGAACGTTGGTCTCTCTCACTTTTCCAAATCTAGCCGAACCTTTCGTATGCAAACTCTTCGCAACCATAAACGCCTGATCGCCCGAGCGCCAAACTCGCACCAACACGGGTGCATCGAACGAGGGAATCCACGTCAACGAATAGGCTTCGTCGACACAATCAGGCAGCGCGTATAAAGGAAGCTCCTGAAAAGCGCGAAACAACTGTGGATCATCAGTTTCTCGGAGGTTCCCCGCAGCTACATTCTCATCGTACCGAGGTTCACAATCGCTGGACGGTGTTGGAACTACGATCATACTCGGCGACTTGATCCGGATGGCTGCAGACGCAGCCCCAAGCGCGAATGTGATTACTGCGATTAATACTCTGGGCAGAATTCGTTTCATGAAGTCCTACACGCCGGGCCATCGGATAAGTTCCGGCCCGAGATGAGAGTGACTTACGGCGAAGCGGTGCTCGCTTTCGAGCTGTCAAACACCACCTGGTCGTACCACCAGAGTTTCTGGAAAAAGTCTCTCGAGCGCGGTCCGGATCCTTCCACCGTGCCAACAATCTCTCCGATGGTTCGACGGCCGTCGATCGCCTCGTATATTTCTCTCTCTTGGGCGTTGATGAAGATATAAAGATCCGGAAACAGATGCGTCTGGTTTATCAACGCCCCCGCGGCCTCCGGCGGAAGATCTTCCTGAACACACATGGTCCATGGAAGACGAAACGGCACATAGCGCAAATAACGCTCGTCGTCGAAGGAAGGCTTTAACTCATCACTATTCACATCGTTGGGATGAGCCACGAACGTGTGATTATTCATCGAGCCTCGCCACAGCTCCATTGCAACAAACTGCTCTCGCTCCGGAAGTGTGGCCAACCGTTGCGCATGAGGTGTCGTCGCGATCGAACCGCATTGAGGTAGGTAAGCCGCCTGCCAGTAAAAGCGAGTAAGGCTTAAGTCGCGGCGTTCGACGAACTCGAACAACTGCCGCACTGAGTAGGATCTGTCGCGCGGATTCAGCAACGCATCAGCGAGAACAAGGTCGTTGGGGAATTCTCGCGAGCCGCCCTGCTCTTGCAACAACGGATGAAATTTCGGCAGCACTTTCAAAACCGAAATGAGATCGCTCATCTCTTCGTGCGAGGTTCCGACGCCGAGTCTGCGGCAGTAATCCTGAAACATGTAAACGCCCGCTCGACCATACGGGGCGTAGACCATCAGGTGCATCGCACCGTCCGGCTTTAACATGGATCGGAGCGCGCCCAAACCCACATCGGGATCGACCATATGATGCAGAACTCCGGTACACATGATTAGATCGAACTGATGGTCCAACTCGGCGACGTTCTCGATTGCCAACTGGCGCAGCATGAGATTATTTAAGTCGTACTTCTCCGACAGTTCCCGGGTGTAACCAAGACTTGCGGGGCTGATATCAATGGCGGTCACGTGCGCCGCCGGATGACACAACGCGTACTTTGCAGCTTGCCACGTTCCACATCCGGCGACGAGTACATCGAGATCTGCGCGGTATTCTTTGTGGGGCCACAGCAAGTGAAACTCAGCGCGGTGGACATTTTCGTCCTGCCAGATCTCGCGCGTACGATCCATCTCGTACAAAGGCGGCGGAAACGGGTGATTAGTGTAGAACTCGTAGATCGGATCTGTGTTTTGTGCCTGCATTGTATTGTTTGACTGCCATGAAGATGAGTCAGCGCGAGATTATACACTTCCAAAGCCTGATGGTGAGAGGTTGCCTTTGCGAGGAGTTGTCCTAATTTAACTTATTTTTCTTTAGCGCTTAATTCCTTCAAGATAAACCCAGCACGCCGTGACTCGGTGCACGACGATCCTCGGCATGGACCACGACCTCTAGCTCCCTGACTGCATCATCGCGTTCTTCAATTGTTTCGTTTCTAATCAGCTTTTTGGTGGGATGGCGCAGTCCGTCCAGGTTCGAAGCGTACCTGATCGAAACGAGTTCGGAGTGAATGCCAAAAAGCACCACCCAGAGTTCACAGAAAACACGCCAGAGGATATTGCCAAACATCACCAGCGCAGCACCAGCTGCCACGTAACGCCACCCAAGGCCCCTGACAATGGTCGCATCGTTCAACCTCAATCCCGCCCATACCGCGAGTGCAACGCCTGCGGCAGTGATCGCGATGAAACCGAGAAAATACAACACCTTCACGAAGGTGGTGGTAATCATTCTCTCGAATGAAAAGTAGCCCATCGATCTAATCTCCTTAGAAAGGTTTTCACCGGAATTAGACCAGAAGGTTTTGGCCTTTTTGGAAATATTTCGATTCTAATCAGGTGTTATTTACTTCGGCAGAATGGTCGCATCGTTCTTTAACGATCCAGGCGCCGAGTTCCGAAAGGTCTGAGAAGAGAGTACGATCTGGTCGATCGAGAGCCCGTCTTCTCTCACCTGGATCCGGATTGTGTGGGTACCTGACGTCGCAAACCGGATCAATGGACCAAACACACCGACACCCCAACCATTGTCCTGCCACCCCCAACCCGACAATCCGCAACCCGAACAGTCTTCGAGGTTCATTTCCGCAGCGCTGGTCGTGCCGATTCGGAAGGCGGCGCTACCACTGCTATTCACACTGTCGGAAAACTGTACGAAGACCGAGTCGTTGCCCCAAAAATCGTTCTGCGCTTTGCTTCGAATCCAGAGACGGTAATCGACGCCGGCTGATGCATTAAAGGTCATCTCGAAATAGTTGGTCGGGTTAGCCAGCGCCGAAGTTAGCTTCGCCGCTCCAGCGTCAGGATTCGAAATGCGCTTGCCACCGGCGGCAGTTCCGTCGCCGACGACTGACCACGCGCCAACTCGAACCGGCGCCTCAGCCGCCCATAGGACCACGTTGCTAGACGGAAGCGGTGTTGGCGTGGGTGTTGGATTAGGAGTGGGCGTAGGCGCTGGGGTTGGCCCGCCGCCACAAGGATCAACGGTGCCCACTGGTATCCATCCACTCGTGTTCCAGCGCCACCACTGCGAGTCGGTCCCGAACACATACACGATGCGATTGCAGTAAAGAATTTGAGAGCCGGCGCCGCCCGCCGCCCCGCTACCGTTGCGCAAGATGCGTCCGTCAGCGGCACGAGTCCAGACGACACCGACGCTATCGACGATCTGCGTAGCTGGTGGAACGCGCGTGTTATTCGGCGACTCCCCACTCGGTGGCGTTGGCGTAGGAGTTGGAGTCGGCGTCGGATTCGGCGCTGAGCCTGAAGTCGTGAAACTCCAGAGCGGACCGTTCGCCGTCTTGTTCGCCATCGTCTTGCCGACGATGCGCCAGAAATATCGAGTACCGGGATTTAGCGTAACCGGGATCGTGATCGACTCTATGATGCCGTCGTCTACTGAGCCGGTTTTCAAACGCGGTTGACCCGGCTGAGCGCCGCTTTGGTCCGTGCTCGCGTCCTGAATCAACAGCGGCGGATTTGATGACGCGCCAAAGTAAATGTCGTACTTGTGCGACCAGCTGCCGCCTTCCCATTGAAGCGTGATCGTCGTCGGTTGGCCTGTGGCCCCGTTTATTGGAAATTGGTTTACGGGCTCTGATGGGAGGCCCGGAACAAACGGAATGTTCTCGGTCGTCGAGTTCCACTTCCGCTCAAACTGATTGACAAACCAGTCGAAGAACCATTGTTTTGTCGTGAAGTAGTTGTGTTCTTCCTGCGAGTTCGACGAAGGGCCGGTCCAGTTGGACGAACCGAAGATCGTCATTCCTCTACCATAGAGCAACACGGTCTTTTGGTGGTTCAGTCCCAGATGCTGGCGCATCTTGATCCGAACACCGGCCATGAACATTCGATCGACATTCCACGAGTCCCACTGCCGAGCGGGATTCCGATATTCGTTTGGTTCGTGAATCAGGCGCACAGGCACACCGCGCTGTACTGCGGAGATCGTCGTATCGGTAAACCTCTGGTTGGTAATCCGATACATGATGATGTCGATCTTCTGCGCCTCCGAATTCATGTTGAGCGCGGTACGGTTGTAGTAATCCTGGGTGCCGTCGGCGCTAGGTGGGAAATTGAGCTCCGAATTAATTGCAAAGGTCGGATACTTGCGCTGTAGTGTTCCGGTGATGTTGCCGTAATTCGAATAGTTGATCGTGTCGGTCCAGATATCGTCGTACTTGGTCTTGAAGCTGTTGATCAGCGACTGGTCGTTAGTGAAATAGATAGCTTCATCGATGTAGTTCGAATTGGGCGTTGTCGGCACAAAGAAACTCGGGCCGTAGTTTGCTCCGGAGAACTCGAGCCTGTTCTGCCCAACGAAAAGCATCATTTTCCAGTGGAGGATGCCCCCGCCGTTTTTGAAACGCATCGGGATGCCGGCCGCTTTTAGTTGGTTCAGGATTTGTTCGTTGCCGGCGTTTGACGGATTGGCGCGAGGGTCGACCAGGATTCGGATCGGAACGCCTGCCTGGTGACGTGCAATGATCTTGTTCGCGATCGAAGTGTCCTGCATGAACCAAAAGGCGATATCGATGCCTACGGTTTCGTTGTCGATCAATTGCCACAGCGGTCCGCGACAATCTTCAAACGCGGTATCACACAGACGTTCCTGGGCCGTTGACGGTGAAAACAACGTCAACAAAATGAACGCTATCGTTACGTAGCGGAACTTCCTTCGCATAAAAACAGAACAGGTCTGAGAACGTTCTTCAACCCTTCCGGCGTCGGACGCGAGAACGTCGGGGCAAAGCGATAAAGCGGATACGAGATATTCGACCTTAGCGCGCCACGTTAATATCAGGCAGCGATTGTCGGGTGATCTCTCACATGCAACGCGTAGGCCAACAGAGTGAGCGCGGTGAACCAGAAGCGTCGGGTAGTCATTCCAGGTTTTCTTCCTGTCCTGATCCAACTTGGTTTTACCGTCATTTCGACGCAGAGCCCGCAAAGATTCACAGAGGGCCGCAGAGAAAACGAATCAGACATCGGACTTTTTGTGCTGGGCCGAATCAGGGGCACAGCCCCATCTCATTCCTCAGCCGACCGGCGAGGCACAGCCTCGCCTCACATCAGGCGGCGGAAGCCGCGGACGTTTTTGGATGTAAGGACGAGGTTCCACTGGTCCTATCTGTTCGCTCCAGTTTCCACAGCTTGGCCGCGTGATCGCGCCGAGCTCACGAGGATCTCGGGCTGAAACGTTTTTCCATTGAAGACACATGCTAAAGAGAGGCGTTGCTTTCAATTCCAAAACGTGAGTGGATGAGGTTTAAGATAAACAATAACGAGGTCAGACGTTAGTTATGAAACTAAGTGATACTCTGAACAAAACGATCGCCGATTTTTGCCAGAACAACTTAACTGGAACGGTGGAGAACCATTGCGCGCACTTTGTATGTCACGTGCTTGAACTGGATGCGGGCTACGACTGCAAAACGCACAAGAATGGCAGCCATCCCGGAGCCTGTCTCCGCGTTCAGGAGCTTTTCCCGGAGTGTCCTCAAGTAGGCAACTGGAACAACGCGCCCCAGGGCATGAAGATTGTGTTCGTTACCGACAAGTCGAACGTCGATCTCGTCGCGCACACAATGCGCAACGTTCCCAAGAAGCATGTTGGTATTTTTTCCAATGGCAATGTCTACCATTACTCGAACTCGCAGGACATCGTGATCCGGCAGACTCCGTCGGAGTTTCTTGCTCGCTTCCAATCGGTTTACGGCGGCGATCAAGGCTTGTTCTTTGGCACATTTCCTTCGGCCGCAAAGGTGCCTGACCCGGAAACAGGGGTTTCACCTGTTGTCTCGCCCGTCACGGTATCGAATCTCGCCGTCACCGGACCATCTCCAACAATTCGAAAGGTAACGGTTTCCGCCGGCAAATTTGACTATTTCGCAAAGCTCCCGGACGTCGCGGAATATTACGTTGCTCGCAACACAAAGTATGAATCGCTACGCGGACTCATGCAGCCAATGAGTAAGCTTAATGGTCCGCGTTATACGATCCCGGCCTTTGCCGAAGAGTACGGAACTGTGGCTGGAATGCTCGGTGTCATCTCGGCCGGCGAAAGCAGCGGCTACTTCAATCGGTTGAACACATACGACCGGGCGGCATTTACCTTCGGGTTTTTTCAACTGGCTGCTCACACGCCGAACGACAATCTCATTCTGCTGTTTCGGAGAGCGGCCGGCGAGAACTCGGCGTTTAAGGCGTTGTTTCCTGACTTGGAGCTGATCGACGGAGTACTTCACCGTGACCTTGGCACTCACTCGGTCACCCTTGAGAAGCAATACCCGCGCCCCGGTAACCCGAGCGAGAAGAATTTGAAGGACTTCATGACTTACCTCAACGCCGACGGCGAGAGTATCGACGATACTGAATTATCCACCTCTGCTCGACTGGTCCATCTTGCAAACTCTGACGAAGCGTTCAACCAGCTGCAAGTGAATGTCGCGGCGCAGATCACGATGAGGAAGCTGCGGAGTTTATATAGCATCTGGTACAACCTCAATGGTGCTTCAGATCTGATCTGCACCGCGATTGCGGACATCCATCATCAGGGTCGCGGCAAGAAAACCGAGGTAAAGAAAGCACTCTCCTCAGCGAGTACAGTTAAGGGAAGAGTAAACGCGCTCTGTAAGATAGGCCAGGCAGCTCATGCTGGACGCTGCGCAACGTTGAAGCAAGCGCTAGCCAAAGCGGAAGCAGATGGACACTTAGGAACGACGGTATTCGATAAGGCAACCGGCCTGTTCAGGCCGAATGAAGGATGGCCCGGATAGATAGACGCATATCAACCACGGCCCCCATTCCTGCCAGCAGCAAAAGGATTCGCGCACTGGGGCTGGTCCGCTCGTTGGACTCAGCAAGAACACCAACGGCCGAGAGCCCCAGCGCTCACCCTTTCCGGTTCACCATGAAGTTGATCCAGATTGGCGCAAAGGGCGACGTGCAACCCTTCGAAACGGGATAGTCCCGATAGATTCCTAACTTCTCGCCAATCGCGATGGCCCGCTTGCGGAGTTTGGGGAAGTGGATTCCGATGGTCGCAAGCGTGTTGTTCATGGTCCACTGCACTTCGGGAGCGGCGCTCGCCATTTCCGACTCAATGCGAGCCAGCAGCGCAGGGAGGTCGAGCCCGTCTGGACTCTTCGAAACCCTTTCGGCCGTGAGGTCCCAGGCGGCGCGCGCTGCCCAGCGGTCGTCCGCCGTCATCCATTTCTGTCGAAGTGACTCCTTCTCGGGGTGTTGCCGAAGAACATACGCGATGAGCCAGTCCGCCACGCGCACAAAAGAAACAGATCGCACCATCCGATCCAACTCCTTGGCCGAAAGGTTCTTTGGCTGAATCAAAAGAGTTGACAGAAACTGGGCATCAATGTTCCCGGCCTCCCAGAGTGACAGGGCCAATTCATGGTTCGTGCGGATCTTCTTCGCCAGCGCTCGGATGTCGCCGAGAGCCACGCCGTACTGATTGTCGCCGGCGCCGCTCTTGGCGTTCTGCGCCCGCACCTTTGCGTTGCCCAGCGTTTTGAGTTGTTTGAGAGTTTCCTTGAGCGTCATGGTCGTGATTCTATCAAGGGTAAAGCCGATTGAAGTGTAGACATTCCAACGATGTAGGCGAGCCCAGTATTATGGGACAGCGCTTTACGAAAAGTTAAAAACATCGTGAAGGTCGGTAGTGTCTTATTTCGTTTCTGCGTGTCTCTGCGGCCTCTGCGCCCTCTGCGGTGATTTGTTTTTCGCGGTCTTTTAACGCAGAGGCGCAGAGAACCGCAGAGGTACGCAGAGAATACCGTCAAATTAAGACACCAGCGTGAAGGTCGTTTACCGAAAAATTAACGTTGTAAGGAAAACAGAAATTGAATTTGCTAAAAGTTGAGACGAGTCCACCTGAGCAAGACAGTTGGCAACGCGGTGGATACACCATCAGCACGGATCCTGCCCGCTTGGACATAGACCTGATTCACGACTTCATCACAAATCATTCTTATTGGGGTAGCGGTCGGGCACGCGACGTGGTGCTGCGCTCGATCGAAAACTCTATGGCGTTTGGTTTGTACCAGGGTGATCGGCAGGTGGGATTTGCGCGAATCGTAACGGACTATGCCACGTTCGCATGGGTGGCCGACGTTTTCGTGGTGCCTGAACACCGCGGGCGCGGGTTGTCAAAATGGCTCATGGAAGTGATTGTTGCTCATCCAAAGCTGCAGGGCTTTCGCCGGTGGGTTTTGGCGACCAAAGACGCACACGGGTTATACGAACATTTTGGTTTCATCAAATTGCACCGTCCTGAGCGTTGGATGGAACGACCCGATCCGAACATGAAGGAAAGTCCGGATTATTGGAGGCCTTAGAAGTCACTGTTTCCCTTCACCGTGGTCTCCGGTCTTCTGTATCTCTGCTTTCTCTGGCGTAAACCGTCAGTTCTACGCAGAGGCCGCAAAAGATACACAGAGGACCGCAGAGAAGACTTTGAGAAGAACTTCAGGCGCTCTTGTTCTTTTCGTCCCAAAGCATCGGCTCCCACAGCTCCACCTTGTTCCCCTCCGGATCCATGATCCACGCGAACTTCCCGTTTTCGTGAGATTCGGGGCCCTGAATGATTTCGACCCCGTTCGCTCGGAGTTGAGCAATCATCTCGTCGAGATTGTCAACCCGATAGTTGATCATAAAAGGCGATTCGCTCGGGCTGAACCACTGGCTCTCTTTTTCCGCGACGTGCCAAACGGTAAGCCCCTTGTCCTCGGCTTTGTCATCAGGCCATTTCAGAATCGCACCACCGAAGCTTTCAAGCGACAGGCCCAGGTGCTTCTGATACCAGTTTACAAGCGCGACTCTATCGTTTCTGCTTTTGAAGAAGACGCCGCCGATTCCGGTAATTCTCGCCATCGTTGCCTCCATCCAGCTTTGCACAAAAAGTGTTTTTTACAACCATTTGCTTCTGCTCTGCGGTCTCTGCGTATCTCTGTGATCTCTGCGTTAACTAGAGTTCCGAGAAATATTTAACGCAGAGATCACAGAGATACGCAGAGACCGCAGAGCAGAAAACGAATTCCGACCAAAGTCTATTCTTAGCTACTTTTTGTGCAAAGCCCCTCCATCCTTCGCGAATCTTTTTCCAACCCAAAGCCAGTTGGTGCGAGCGGATGCAACTTACCACCTTCGAGAATCGTGAAACAAGTTTTCCGGATTTGTTAAGTTGAAGGTTGGAATGGGGCCGCGAGAGCACGGCCCCGGTTTGTGAATCAAAAGCGTCTATTTCGATCTGCGCAGCGCGTGCTTCGAAACGAACTGCGCAATCTGACGGCCCATCCGCGCTCCGACCTCATCCGAGTTGCGGAAGTGTATGCCTGAATAAACTCGAGCATCGATCACTTCCTGAACTGCTTCGCTGAGGCTGTTCCACTGGCGAGTAATGCCAGAGAGCGTTACGACGATCGGCACTCCCGGAGTATCCTCAAATTCTTCTGTGAGAATCTTTGCCATTGCACCACTATTTGCTGTGTGTCCTGACGGATACTCCGGATGTGGAGGGGTGCCGACGAACGGTTGCCAAGTGGCGTTGCCAATGGTTGCATCATTGCCATCAAAGTTACCATTTATGATAGCTGGTTGTGGCCGCCAGAAGTTGTACTCATACTTCGCCTCCCAGCAAGCAATGCTGGCATCAGCCGAGGCCAGGTAGAACAACGCGAAGACTCGAGCGCTCTCGGATAGATCCATGTTGCGGGTTAGGACCAACTGCGTCAGGACGTTATTCCAGATCGCTGTCGGCGAAGCGCGCCAGAAGGTGGCGATTTGACTTTGTTCAGCCGAGCGGCTGGAACCGGTAGCTACACCGATCGTTTTGATCTCGTTATAGTCTTTTGCGTACTGTTCGCTGTTGCGAGCCGGTGGTGGCTCCGGTCGAAACTGTGATCCACTTCGAAGCACAAACGGGGTGACGTCGCCCCAACCCGGTAGCAGCGCGGGGGCGTTATTCAATCGTACCCAGACGCCGGGCTGACCCGCTCCAGGCGCGTTGTAATCAAACTGCGCCTCCGATGAATGATCATCGGCGCGAAGAGCAAGGAGTGCTGCGGCCGCAGCGCTACCGAAAGCGATGCCTGGATCGGCAGGCGACAGACCATGAGCCGCGAGCGAGTTCGCATAACTATCATCAAGTAACATTTCATTGCCCGGAAAGAGACCTTTCAGGGCGTGGTGCGCCGCAGCGATAGCGGCAGCCACCGGAGATGCATTTTGAGGTGGAGACGGCGGCGAAAGGTAGGTTTCATACTCGCCGGTGATGCCATTAACGGCATCGTGAACGGCGAGCTGAAAGATAGCCATAACACGCGTCTGCTGGACAGGCGCCAAAGCAGGTGTGGGTCGTAGGGTTAACGCAACGGCCTGTTGGTTCCACTCCATCACCGCATTACTTGCCTGTGCAGGCAAATGCGTGGCGCTCCGAGTAACAGGCATATTCAAATGGGAGTTGGGAGCACCAGCGCAAGCAACGCTAAACAACGGGTACAGGGATATCATCGAGAGGGCGATACCCAAGCTCAGTGTAAAAACGAGTGATTTGATTAAGATTTTGACTCTCATCCTTTCCTCCTTATCTGGTAAGGCGGGATTGGCTGAGAGAAACTGTAACGGTCGTTTAGAAAGTTTTGGCAAAGCCACTTCCACGGCGATTGTGATAAGTTGTCGAGCACCGTAAGAGCGGGGTAATCGTTTTTATGCAGGCCCAGTCCTCCAAAGAAATTACCGGATTGCTCATTGCCTGGGGTGAGGGAGACGAATCAGCACTCGATCGGTTGGCTCCGCTCATCCACTCGGAGTTGCGCCGGCTTGCACACTATTACATGAGTCGTGAGCGTACCGGGCACCTGCTACAAACGTCCGCACTAGTGAACGAGGCTTACGTTCGCCTGATCGACTGGAAGAACGTCCGCTGGCAAAACCGATCACACTTCTTCGGCGTGGCGGCGCAGATGATGCGTCGGATCCTGGTTGACTTTGCTCGCGAGAAGCAATACCTGAAACATGGCGGCGGCACGTTACAAGTATCGCTTGGTGAGGCAGCAGCGTTTGTGGTCCAACGGAACACTGACCTCGTGGCGCTGGACGAGGCGCTAACGGCGCTGTCTGCAGTCGATCCTCGCAAGGTGCGCGTGGTGGAAATGCGTTTCTTCGCGGGACTGTCGGTCGAAGAAGTGGCTGACGTTTTGAAGGTCTCAAAGGAGACAGTAATGCGGGATTGGCGACTGGCGAAGGTATGGTTGCTCAGAGAGCTCGAAGGGGAGGCTGTCGATCGTGAAAAATGAGAGATGGCATCAGGTCGAGCGCGTTTATCACTCGGCATTAGCGAAACACCCAAGCGAGCGTTCAGGCTTCCTTGTCGAAGTTTGCGCTGGCGACGAAGCACTGCGCCGTGAAGTTGAGTCGCTGCTGGCCTATGAGGATCGTGCCAAAACGTTTATTGAGTCGCCCGCACTCGACATTGCCGCCAGAATGATGGCCGACGAACATTCGCGAACAGTTCAAGTTGGCGAAAGTTTCAATCAATACCGGATTGTTTCGCAGCTTGGCGCCGGCGGAATGGGCGAAGTCTATCTTGCAGACGACACCCGTTTAAGACGCAAAGTCGCGCTAAAGTTTTTACCCGTAGCTCTCATTAAAGACAAAAAACATCTCCATCGCTTTGAAGTGGAAGCTCGCGCGGTCGCGGCCATGTCGCATCCGAATGTTTGCACGATCCACGAAGTCATTCGAACTGAAGATGGACGGCACTGCATCGTCATGGAATATGTAGAAGGCATGGCGCTGCGTGGGCGAATGACGAATGGTCCCGTCAACACCAACGAAGCCCTCGATATCGCTATCCAGATTGCTTCGGCATTGTCGACTGCGCATGCGGCCGGGATAGTGCACCGCGACATCAAACCCGAGAACGTCATGGTTCGTAGCGATGGGTACGTCAAGGTGCTGGACTTTGGGCTGGCAAAGCTAACTGACAGAGAATCTGACCCTGCCAATAGCCAGGTCGAGACGCGCGCTCTAGAGCTGAAGACCACTCCGGGAGTGGTGATGGGAACTGTCGCCTATATGTCGCCGGAGCAGGCGCGTGGACTTTCGGTTGACGCGCGTACGGATGTCTGGAGCCTCGGAGTAGTTCTGTACGAGATGATAGCGGGACGAAAGCCTTTTTCCGGACAGACTCAAACGGACGTCATCATCTCCATAGTTGAACGAGAGCCGGATTCTTTATCGAAAACCAGGCCCGATGCACGACCGCTACAGCGGATCGTTATGAAGGCATTGGCCAAAGATCCAAACGAAAGGTTTCAGACGGCAGAGGAGATCTTGAGGGAACTCAAGGGCGTAAAGCGGGAACTGGAACTCGGTGTCGATCTCGAAGGTGACAAGGCATCCAGCTCGACCCGAAACGGCCTCCGTCTCTTCAATCAGGACGCGAAGCGAAGTCGGATGATCGTATTCGCAGCGCTGGCGACGATTGTCGGCATTGCCCTGCTTTTTGCAGTTTGGTTTGGCAGAAAGTTGAGGACACCGACACCCCCTGCGACCGCAATCAAATCACTAGCAGTGTTGCCGATGGTTAACATCTCCGGCGATCAATCCCAGGATTACTTCGCTGAGGGTATGACGGAGACTCTCATCGCCGGTCTGGCAAAAGTTGCGTCTTTGAGAGTGACCTCGCGCACTTCTGTGATGCAGTTCAAAGGATCCCAGAAGCCATTGAAGGACATCGCGAGTGATTTGAACGTTGACGCCATTGTCGAAGGCTCGGTCCAACGCGTCGGTGAAAAAATAATTGTCGCAGTACGATTGATTAACGCGTCGACCGAGGAACATCTGTGGAGCGGAGACTACAATCGTGATCTGCGCGATGTCATAGCAGTTCAGAACGAGGTAGCTACGGCCATAACGCAAGCGATCCAAATCAAGTTGACACCGCAGGAGCAGTCCCGTCTAACGCGCGCCCGTCCTATCAACCCTGAAGCGTATGACGATTTTCTGCGCGGACGCTACTACCTTAATCGGCAAACAAAAGCAGATAACTACAGCGCGATCCAGGCGCTTGACAGCGCTGTCACCAGCGATCCGGAGTTCGCCGCTGGTTGGGCTGAGTTGGCCCAGGCCTATGTATGGAGGCTGTTTTTGTTCGCTCCTGAAGAGAAGGATCTGCACGAGAAGGCTTATGTTGCAGTGGAAAAGGCGCTCGCGTTAGATCCGGATTTACCTGAGGCATATTTGGCGCGTGGCCGGCTGCTTTGGACTCCAGGAAACCGTTTTCCTCACGACCAGGCCATACAGGAATATCGTCGCGCCCTGACTTTGAATCCAAGTTTGGATGAGGCGCGAAATCAACTTGCGTTAGTTCTGAGTCATGTAGGCCTTCTCGACGAAGCGCTGGCGGAGTTGACCAAAGCGTTGGCGATCAATCCAAGTAATAACCTGGCCCGCTTCCGTGTGGGTGAAACGCTGTTGTTTCAAGGCAAGAATGAACAAGCTCTCGACGCTTTGCGGAATGTTCCAGCCGATGCCAATCCGGCGTTAGTGGGCCATCAGATTGTTTTGGCTCTCTTTAACCTCGGGAAAAAAGACGAAGCAGCGGCAACGATCGAGAAGTTCTTAAAGGATTATCCGGCAGACAACCGCGGTCTATTTACCAGCTTACAGGCAATCCTCGCAGCTTCCGCCGGTCAACACCGCGAAGCCGAGAAGAAAATTCAGTCGGCAATCCAGCGCGGAAAGGGTTTCGGCCACTTCCACCACACTGGTTATCACATCGCTTGTGCATACGCGATTATGGGCAAACACGAACAGGCCATTAATTGGTTGGAATCCATAGCTAACGATGGATTTCCTTGCTACGTTCTCTTCGAAAGAGATCACAACTTAGATAATCTTCGCCAGGATGCACGGTTTAAGGCACTCCTGGTAAAGCTGAAACATGAGTTGGAACGCTACAAGACTGCGTTAGAAGGGTCATCATCTTAGCAACATGTCACACTTAGCGCGGGAGTCGAAACCGCAGGTCCTTCGACAACGGCTCTCAGAGAAGATTCCTCCCAAAACTCACTTTTTGTGCAAAGCAAGTTGAGGGTCAGCTTCTACTGATGACTTTCATCGAACGACTGTCAAAAAATTGCAGGTTCGTCGCGAATTAACAGTGGCGGCCCTTCCGAGATTAAGTGAAAAGAAATATGGCACTGACTCTCTATTTTCTTCGGCACGGACAAACGGCGCTCAGCCGCGCGGATGTCTTTTGCGGATCAGGATTGGATCCGGAACTCACTCCTGAAGGTATGGAGATGGCTCATGCTTTCGCGAAGGCTTACCGCGATGCCGAATGGCAGGCAGTCTACTCCAGTAGCTTGCGCCGAAGCATTACGACCGCGCAGCCTCTCTGTGATGCCTTGGAAATCAACTTACAAGTACGCGCTGAGTTGAATGAGATTGCTTACGGCAGGTGGGAGGGCTTGACGAAAGAACGGGTCATTAAAGAATTCCACGATGAATACTCTAGCTGGTTGGCGGACCCCGCCTGGCATGCACCAACCGAAGGGGAACCGGCCGTGGTAATTGCACAACGCGTTTTACAGGTGATCGAGCAAATCCAAAAACGGTTTACCAGTGGGAACGTTTTGATAGTCTCACATAAAGCAACTATAAGGATCATTCTTTGCAGCCTTTTGGGAATCGATGTTGGCCTCTTTCGTTATAGGCTGGCTTGTCCCGTCGGGGCTGTTAGCATTGTAGAGTTCACCTCCACCGGTCCAATGCTGAAGACTCTGGCTGACCGGTCTCATTTAACTGAGGATCTGCGGTCGTTACGTGGTACTTGATGTGTCGTGACGCTTTGCACAGTAAGTAAGCTTTGGGAGGAGTCCTCTCTGCGGTCTTCTGTGTATCTCTGCTTTCTCTGCGTTTAACTGTCATTTCTACGCAGAGGCCGCAAAGATACAACCGAGCCGCAGAGTAAACGAATTAAAACCGACTTTTTGAACAAAGCGATGTGGTCATACCTGGGTAAGGGTCGCGGTCGAGTGCCATACGCGCTGCATGCATTTTAAGAGAGGAGTTCATAGTCTTGTGCCACTTTCAAAATAGTGTTCCCGTCCGCTCAGCGGATCCCGAAAGGAAATCGATTTCGCCAGAAGCTTCAGCGGCCTGGAAAAATCGTCGTCATCTGAGGTAGTCAACGCTGGATAGAGTTTGTCATTGATGACAGGGATTCCTAAAGCCGCAAGGTGTACACGAAGTTGGTGTTTCCTGCCGGTGGTGGGCAGCAATTGATATAGACGGAGGTTTTTAAGATTGCTGATGACATTGATATGAGTTTCGGAGTTTGCCTCGCCCGGAACTTCCTTCATGCGAAAGAATGGGTCTCCCTGAACAATCCGACTGCGCCGAGTCTTGCGGAAGTTCGATTCTTCCAGACTGGGTGCCAGAGCCTCATATACCTTTCGAACCCTGCGATTCCGAAACAGTGCGGTGTAGTGGCCTCTTGTTTTTCGATTAAGGGAAAACAATACCACTCCGGCAGTTTCCCGATCGAGACGATGGATCGGCACCAGGTCATCCATTGCAAGTCGTTTTCGCAGTCTGACCAGAAGTGTTTCATTGAGAAATTTCCCCGAGGGAATTACCGGTAAGAAATGCGGTTTCTCTGCAACGAGGATGTGTTCATCCTGGTAGAGCACCCGCTCCCTAAAAGGTATAATTTTTTCATTTTCCAGCTCGCGGTAATAGAAAATGCAAGCGCCAACTCGAAAAGCGGTCCCCGTATCGACGCGACGTCCGATTTCATCCCTTACTTGACCCCTCGCCATCCGTGCCTTCCAGGTTGTGGCGTGCACGTGCGGATATTGTTCTTTGAAATAGTCGAGAACAGTTTTCCATGGACCTGCTGGAAGCCATTGGCAGCTTGGTCCAACTCCTTCGACAGAGGGAAGCGGAGCGTTCAAATTAACCTCGTTAATTGTTATGTTTCTCTGAACAACGGATCGCTTTTCTGATGACGCTCAGACACCACACTGTTGCATTCGCGGCCTCTCAGCATCTCAAACATGACACTCTTTACGAGCAGAGCCCTCAGGTATTATGAAAGTAGCTGTTGGCGATCACAACTATTGAGGCCCGATGATTAAACTGCCTGAATCAGACGAAGACTTGCTGCGTGAGTGTGAGGTCCAGACCTTCCGTTCCAGTGGGCCCGGAGGACAGCATGTCAACAAGACTGAAAGCGCGGTTCGACTGAGGCACTTGCCTTCGGGTGTTGTGGTTACTTCACGGCAGGAACGCAGTCAACACCGGAATAAGGCGCTCTGTCTACAGCGGCTTCGGAGGAAGATCGCGCAGATGAACTATCGTCCCGCAAAGCGCGTTCTTACGCGGCTCTCGCGTGCTGCCAAGAATCGCACGCTTGAAGAAAAAGCTCGACGTTCACGAATTAAACGATTGCGCTCGAAGCCTTCGCCGGATGAATGAGCAGGGCGAGGTGCTATCATCAGGCGGCTTTGCACCAAAAGTTGCATTCTGATTCGTTTTCCTCTGCGGCCCTCAGTGTATTTTTGCGGCCTCTGAGTAGAAATGACGGTTAAACGAAGAGGAAGCAGAGATACACAGAGGACCGCAGAGAAGACTTCTCCCAAAACTCAACTTATTGTGTCAGGCATCATCAGGCCACGAAAACAAAGGGGGACCGCGCCGTGATAACTGTTGCCAATCGCATCTATGTAACGCCGGAATATGCCGAGGCCTTCGAGCAAAGGTTCCGAGAGCGTGCCGGGCTCGTGGACCAAATGTCTGGTTTTATTTCGAATCAGGTTCTCCGGCCGGTCAACGAAGGGGATCCTTATGTGGTTTTTACCATCTGGAACAGCCGCCAGGACTTCCTCAACTGGGTGCGCTCTGATGCGTTTGTGAAGGGACACGCACAGTCCGGCTCGCTCCCAAAGGAAGCGTTTTCACGGTCGAACGTGTTAGAGATGCATGAGGTGGTCCAGGATTCCAGCCGTCCTGATTTAGAACCGGAGCCGCATGGTGGCCCGTTCAAGATGCATTAGATTCTTTCAGAGCGGGGATCTGGCGACCGAAGGGATCGAAACTTGAACAGATTGTTATGTAGCATTGTTTGTGCTGTTTCCGATGAACATACAAGATACACAATCTTCCAAAACTCACTTTTTGTGCAAAGCCCTTGAAACCTGCTGAAATCTTCTTCTCTCATTAGCTTTTCTGCTTTCGGCTCTTCGCTCATCACGCACACCATAAACTACGACCGGACGATGCATACATCTGGCCACATAGTAATCATAGAGTATCTTTGTCGGGTAGGCGCGTTCACCGCGCATGGACACTCGTCTGCACCGCCCTGCACTATTTGTTGAAAAGCAGTTCGGGTGCCGCTTGGATCACATTCAAACGGCCAATCTCGGTACGCTAAAGGGATCATGAACGGAGCCACCTAACGATAACTACTCCGCCGCCCAGAGCACCACAGGCCAAACAAGCCAAATGAAGAGTGTTTATAGAAGTGGCGCCCAACAAAAGATTGCTGAAAGTAAAGGGCGAAAGCGGCTGAATGTCGCGGTGCATAACGCTGTCGAGGACAACGTGCGAGTAGGCTCCTAGTGCCGCACCGATAGCGACTTGCTGTGAACTGAGTTCACGCCAAAGAAGAAGATTGGGGAGCCAAAAGCGCGATGCAAATGAGCGAAGGCCAAGAAACAAGAGAACGACTGTTGCTATGACCAGCGTGGCCCCGATGTAAGTATGGAAAAACGCGTGCACGGGATAGCGCTGAAAGACGAGGTTGTAAAGCGACTCGAAATCGATGAACACATTGGACACACAGAAGGACAAGAAGCTCACATGCTTCGGCGCGGCGGCATGCAGCAGCGCTCCAGGGCCGAAGTGAAAGGGAGTGATAGGCATAAGCTCAGCAGCGACTAACGCCTCCGCTCAGCCGCGTCGAGCGAAGCGAGGTAAGGCTGAACATGGCATTGGGTTCGCCTCATCGTATCCCTAACATCACTTCGTATCGTTTGGTAACCTCGGCCTTACGGTGACTGGAGCCTGCTTCAGTCTAACGTCGTTTCAGGCACGAGCCAAGATTCTTGTCGCTACATGGCGCGCAAGGGCCATGATCGTCCAGGATGAATTTACTCCAGGCAGTTTTCTTGAAGAATCTGTTCGAGTGATTCCATAGGCTTATAAGCGGCCACCAGTGCCACAAAATGCTTTCTATGGTCAGGCTCTTGCGTCGGACTTTCTGTGCACTGCAAAGACATACACAAGGGTTGCACAGAGAAGAATTTGCAAATAGCGCAGCACTCGACTGGCATCATTCTTGATGCAGGACGTATCGATTGAATAGTTGCTTTGCACAAGAGGTGATTTTTGCGAAAAGTCTTCTCTGCCGGCCTCTGCGTATCTTTGCGGCCTCTGCGTAGGAATGACGATTAAACGTAGAGTAAGCAGAGATACACAGAGGGCTGCGACAACCAATCAGCTATGCGACTTTTTGGAAAGCTTTTACAAACGAGGTCCGTTCAAGCAATGAGATCGATCTCTTCATCCTTCAGGTCTTTGGTTCTTAATGCGCTTGCGATCTTGCTCACCGGAAGTCTCATGCCTGTAGTCACACTCTCGCAGGTTGCCCACAAGCCGGCTGCGCGGCACATCATCATCTGCGTTGACGGTGTCGGCATCTCAACCATTAGCAAGATGCGAGCAAAAGGCCACTTCAAAAGCTTTCACCATCCTTCACACATGATCTCTACGTTTCCTTCATTGACGAATGCTGCGCTGACCAAGATTCTTGAACCAGCTGGCGCGACGATGACGGGCGGCTATGAAGACAACTTCTTTGACACAGAGACAAACCGGATGCGTGGTGGGATTCTGGACCGTTTTCGCAGTGGACGTTTTATTCGCGGCACCTTTCGCGAACTCTTTGACTATCATCCCTCCGCCATCAAGAGTGGTCTGGGGTATGTAGCGCCTCCGCTGTCCACCTATCTGGAATCCCACAGCGATCTTATTCGCCTGCGTCAAAAAGCAAGGAATAGTCGTCAGGATGTGTTTTTCGCTTACACGGGAGCAACGGATTCGTTAGCGCACGTAGGCGGCGAAACTTTGCTACGCAATTTTCTCGAAGGGCTGGACGACACTGTCGAAGACATTGTCCGTGACAGTAAGACTCCGGTCGTGGTGACTATCTTTTCAGACCACGGCAACGATTTTCGGAAATACCGACGCGTATCACTGAAAGCGCCACTGCGTCGGGCAGGTTTCAAGTTGGTGAACAAGATTAAGGACGATCAAAGCGTGGTCCTACCGCAGTTCGGCCTGGTTGGCAGTGCAGTTTTATTCACAAGAGACAAGAATGAAGATCGCCTCGCTCGAGTTTTGGCAACGCTCGAAGGAGTTGACTTTGTTGCATATGAAGCTGACGGAATAGTGCACATTAGTAACCGCCGCGGAAATGCAACGATCGAGAAACGCGGCGACAAATATCGCTACTTTGCGAAGACAGGCGATCCTCTTGATCTCCTGGCGTTCACGCTGCAAGCCAGTCACGGAAATGGCGCCGACGGATTCATCAAAGATGAAGACTGGTTCGCCTTGACCCGGAACAGCAAGAGGCCGGACGTTGTCAGGCGTATTTTCGAGGGAGCGACAGAAGGAGTCTTGAACCGGGCCAACGTAATTGTCAATTTGGAGGATGGCTACTACACCGGCAGCTCTCTACTGGACACGTTCACCATCCTTCAGGCTACCCATGGCAACATTGGACCAGAGCAGAGCTATGGTTTTGTCATGAGCACTATGATGGAGTTGCCCCCATACATCCGTGCTGGCGATTTGTGGGAAGCGCTGGGATCAGCGCAACTGCACCGAAGCCCGGAGCGGAAGCAGAAATAGGATTTAACCCCGTTGCTTTAACAAAAGTCGCATATCGTATTGGTTTTCTCTGCGGCCCTCTGTGTATCTTTGCGGCCTCTGCGTACAAATGACGGTTAAACGCAGAGAAAGCAGGGTTCCACAGAGGACCGCAGAGAAGACTCCTCGCAAAATTCGCTTCTTGTGCAAAGCACATCAGCAAACCAAACTATGGCGCGCGGTTGCCACGCACTTGACCGCTTGTATCCTGCCGCCTTGGTCCGTTGTGGTAGTTCGGGTAGGCCGGCCGCTTCGTCGGCTTAGGCGGGTTCTTTTGAAGGGCTGCCATCGCCACTTCAATAGCCTTTTCAAGTTGCGGATCGCGTCCTTGGCGCCAGGCCTTCGGATCCATCTCCACTTCGATGTCGGGCGAGACACCGTGGTTCTCAACCTCCCACTCGCCTTCAGGACTGTAGAACGCAAAGTGCGGCGCAGTTACTGAGCCACCGTCTATGAGCACAGGATAACCGCCGATGCCAACCAGCCCGCCCCACGTCCGCTTTCCGATAAGCGGGCCGATGCTGTGCCGTCGGAACATCCAGGGCATGTAATCGCCTCCACTGCCGGCATACTCGTTGATGATCATCACTTTCGGACCAGGAAGCGTACCAAACGGCTGACGGAAATCCTCGCCGTCGCGCACGGCCCAGTAGCTGTTGAGCGGTTTTCTAAGGTAATCGATGATGTAGTCTGCCGCGCTGCCGCCGCCATTGAATCGCTCGTCAATTACTGCCCCCTGTTTATGAAGCTGCGCAAAGTAGTAACGGTTGAAATTGGTGTACCCGCCCCCGGCAGTGTCGGGCAGCCAGACGTAGGCCAGCTTGCCACCGCTCATCTGATCGACCTTGCGGCGATTCCCTTCGATCCAGGCGAGTGTGCGCAACCCCCCTTCGTTAGCCACTGGCACGACGGTGACTTCGCGCGAGCCGGCACCGTCCGGATTGGGACCGACGCGGATCACGACCTGCTTGTTTGCGGTGTTCTGAAAGAAACTGTAAACGTTCTCAGTAACCGTGAGATTGCGGCCGTTCACCGCGAGCAGGTACTCGCCTGCTTGAACGTTGACTCCGGGTTGCGTCAGTGGAGCGCGCAGTTGCGGGTTCCAATTCTCACCGTCGTATATTTTGGCGAAGCGATAGCGACCGTTCTCAATCGCATAGTCTGCGCCCAGCAATCCTCCCGGCACGCGCTTCGGATCGGCCACGTCGCCTCCTTGCACGTAGAGATGGCCCACTGTCAGCTCGCCAAACATTTCCTGAAAGAGATAACTCAGATCAGCGCGGTGAGTGAGCGCCGCCAGGTGGGGCTCGTATTTCCTGGATGCAGCCTTCAAGTCGAGGCCGTGATGGTTCGGGTCATAAAAGAAGTCACGTTGAATGCGCCAGGCTTCGCGATACATCTGTTGCCACTCGGCTTTTGGATCGACATAGACCTCCATGTCTTCGGTTTTGATTTTCCCTTCGCCCGGCTTGATTGGCTGTGTGGTGGACGCAATCACCCAATTGTCGCCTTGGCGAAAGAGCATCTTTTCACCGTTGGCAGAAAGGTCAAAGCTGCGAAGACCGTCGAGCACTTTCTCAAGCTTGCGCTTTTCCATGTCGAACTTGTGAAGCGTGATCCCTGTCACTCCGGGTGAAGGCGGCAGGACTTCAAAAAGGAAGATCGTATTCGCTTTGGCTGTGGCCAGTCCGACGAAGTTGCGGGCCGGGATAGGCAAAGCAAGGATGCGCTGGCTAATGCGGTCGAAATCAATGGTTACTCGCGGCGGCGCTTTTCTATCATCGGGCTTAGGGCTGGGTTGAGCGGCGGCCGTTGCCGGATCGGCTTTCGGATCACTGTCGGCGGGCTTGTTGCTCGGTGTTTCACTTTTCTTTTCGTCCCCTATTTTCTCCTCATCGCTTTCGGGTGCTAGCGGAGAAGGGTCGGTCTTTTTCAGTACCACCACGTAGGTGCTGCGCGTCGGTTGATGCGGATAGCTCGACATATCAAAGCCGGAGATCTTTGGGCCAATGTCCGTGCTCGCCATGAAGTAGAGATGCTTGCCAGTCTTGTCGAAGGCGGCAGAACTCGCATCACTAAGGCCGTCGGTCACCTGCTGTGACTTCGCTTCCTCGATCGAATAGATAAAGACCGCGCTGTACCACGACTCGACCGGTTTTGTGTAAGCCAACCAGCGGCTATCTGGCGACCAACTGGCGTTGAACCCGAAGCCGCGTTTAGAGGTGTCAACTTTGATCGGCGTACCCTTATCTATATCCACGTACCACAGGTTGAGCCGCTTATCCGCGAAGGCAATCTTTTTGCTGTCGGGTGACCAGGTTGGCGAGTAGAAGAACGACGAGGGGCTGCCAAGGTTGATCTTCTTGACCTCGCCCATCCCGCTTTGCTGTCTGAGGTGCAGCGCGTACTCCCCGGACTCGTCCGAGAAGTATGCGATCCATTTACCGTCCGGCGACCACGCCGGGTCACGGTCCGCTACGCCGGTCGTGTTGGTTAGGTTGCGCACGTCACCTTTTTCGGCCGGCACGGTGATAATTTCTCCGCGGGCTTCAAAGAGAGCACGCGCCCCGGTGGGGGAGAGGGCGGAGTTCAAGATGCGTGCGCCGACCTTCTCATACTTGGGCCGCACCGAGGGGATATCTGCATTGATCGTGACGGCGACGCGCTTGGTCCTACCCGAACTGAGATCGTAAAGGTTGAGCGACCCGAATTGCTCGTAAACAATCGTGTCGGGTCCGCCTCCGGTAGAAGCTGAAGCCGACTTGATGTCTAGTCCCTGATTGTCGATTGCCTGCGACACCTTCTTCGACCCGGTGTCGTAGGAGAAGAGCGTGATTGCGCCATCGCGGTCAGACAGGAAATAGATCTTGCGATTCTCTCCCGCGGGCCACATCGGGTTAAAGTCGTTTGAGTCAGTGCGCGGGATCTTTTCAATACTCGAATCGCTCAAGTTAGCGATGAAAACGGGAGTCGCCGTCCCGCCGCGATAACGCTTCCAGGCATTAAACGAGCGCGGCAGCGGCACGTAGGCCAGGCGCGCACCGTCGGCTGAGAAAGAACCCTCGTAAGCCATTGGGAGGGGCACCGGCGTCGGGTGAACGCCATCAACTGCCATCGTGAAGAGCTGCGCCGTGCGGCCGGTTTCGGCGCTGCGGCCTGAGACGAAGAGCACAGATTTTCCATCGGGCGTCCAGCCCGACAGTTGATCTCCTCCAGGATGATAGGTCAAACGCCTCGGCACGCCGCCTGACGCCGGCATGACATAAACGTCAACGTTACCGTCGTATTCACCGGTGAAAGCGATCCACTGGCCGTTTGGTGAGAAAAGGGGACTGAATTCTCGGCCAACACCTGTTGTGAGGCGGCTAGCCTCGCCGCCATCACGTCCCACAGTCCACAAATCGCCGGCGTAAGAAAAAACAATGTGCGTCTTGTTCAGCGTCGGCGTGCGCATCAGCAGCGGGTTGTCTTGAGCGCAAACGAAGGATGTCGCGCTGAGCATGAGTGCAACGATCAGGATTAGTCGTTTCATTTCAACTCCTCATTTAATAAGAAAAGATTGCTGGCTGGTGCCATTTATACCTGTTCGCCGTTATTCACGCCACAAATTTAAGGGGTGCACGCGCTGAGCTCATCCTCCGCTCGGACTCTTAGCAGCAACACAGCGATCAGTTCGTTTTTCTGGATCTTCGTGCACGCTTCTCGGGCGTCGAGTCTGAGCCCTGCGGTCCTCTGTGTATATCTGCTTTCTCTGCGTTTTACCGTCATTTCGACGCAGAGCCCGCAAAGATATACAGATGTCCGAAGAAAAAATGAATCAGATATGCGACCGTTTGTGCAAAGCTACTAATCTTACGAAACGATACCAGCCAGTATTTACACGCCTGGCGGTCGTCAAGGTATCGCTTCGTCGGGTTTCGTATCAACACATGCCGCCACCATCTTAGCCCTATCTTTGAATAAGCTTTCGCCGTTTCAAGCTCACGAAAGCGCCTCAATTCGCCCTCTCAGTCCCTTGAAAAGTTTGGTTGTTCGACGTAAGTTTGGCGAAGACAGAGATCTGGTTAGTCGATGTGGCCTGTGGTTCCAAAGCAAAGAAGAGCAAACGTGCGAAACACTACCGTGAACTGGAAAGCACGACAGATTGGCCTTAGTCGTCTTCTATTAATGAAGACGTTTTTTTTCAGCTTCCTGGTCGCGTTGTTCTGTTTAATGCTCTTCAGTTTAAGCCTGGGCCAGGAGCCAAAAATCAACAGATCAGTCATTCCTAAAACCTGGAACTCACAAGCGCTTGGTGCGTTCCAAATGCAACTCGCAGACCCCAAGGTGTCTACTAAACTCATCTCTTCCGCTTACTACTACAGCATTCCCGTTCGTCCTATATATAAGAGCTACGACGTCTACCGTCCCGATCGTGAACCCCGCGGCTACCTGGACCAACTGAAGCAGAAGGAGCCTCAGGTCATTTTTGACTCGTCTAAACTAAAGTCGGAAGCTGATTGGACCAAAGCAGGCGAGATTGTCTTCGATGCACCGATAGACTTTGTCGCTGATGGCACCTTGTATTCCGAGATTCGTGGAATGGACTGGTTCGTCAATAACAAGGTGCCGGTTACCACAGAAGGCGTGATGCCTTTCATGAGATGGGTGGTAAGAGAAAAGGGCAAAGTAGAGCTTGGAATTCTTGCTTGCGCTCAATGTCACACGCGAGTAATGCCGGATGGGACGATCATTAAGGGAGCGCAGGGGAATTTCCCTGACGATCGTGCCTTTGGATACGAACAGCGAATCGCGGAAGCGCGATCAAAAGACAAAGACGGCGTCCTTAAAAAATTCCGTAGTGCTATTCGGCGGTTCTACGGCGCTCCCTGGATCAAAGACGACGCGAGCAGGCAGGCAGATCGAATGTCTGTCTCCGAATTGGCTTCCGTCATGGAAGCGATCCCGCCTGGTTCATGCGCCCGCCAGGGCACGAGCTTATTCTACCCTGCCGTCATACCCGATTTGATTGGTGTAAAGGATCGACTCTATCTGGACAGCACTGGGCTGGGGCGCCAACGCTCGATTGGCGATTTGATGCGCTATGCGGCATTAAACCAGGGCGCCGATGAACTCACTCTGTATGATCAGTTTCGCCCTGCCGGCAAATTGCCGCTTGCGTCCACGCTGAGTCGGTATAGCGACGAACAACTCTATGCGCTATCGCTTTACATCTACGCTCTCAAGCCTCCAGACAATCCAAACAAGTTTACGGCCTTGGCTCAAAAGGGCTACGAAGTCTTTATGACTGAAGCTTGCGACGTTTGTCATACTCCCCCACTTTACACAAACAACATGCTGGTGCCTGTGGCTGGCTTCAAAGTTGATCCGCGAAACAAGGATGTCCTGAATATTCCTATCAATACTGACCCGAACTTAGCCCTCAAGACCCGCAGAGGCACGGGTTACTACAAGGTCCCGAGTTTGAAAGGTGTCTGGTACCGTGGGCCATTCGAGCACAATGGGTCAGTGGCGACGTTGGAAGATTGGTTCGATATACGACGTCTGAGAGACGATTACGTTCCCACCGGCTTCCGTGGGTTTGGAGTAACAAAGCGGGCCGTCAAGGGCCACGAGTTTGGATTGAGTCTTACACTTGAGGAGCGTACAGCTCTGATCGAGTTCTTGAGGACACTGTAGGGGAACAAGCTTAAGATAAGCCGTCGAGAAGTTGGCTTTGACCGCGTTGGGACCAGTGATCACTATGAAGATGAGTTATCAATAAGTGCGTTTTTCGCGCGTTGAAGTTTCAGCCGGCACCTCCATCGCGTTATTCGGTCCTCCACACAATCGGCCTTTCTTATCGATATAACCGTGCCCGGTCCGTGTCACTGGTCCGGATGCGGAAGTTATCTTTTCACTAAAATAAACTTTAGCTACGCCATCAATGAAATCAAACCCACATCGAACTGGGGTTTGATGATTGTCTTTCCGGTGCGATCGATATAACCCATTTTCGTTCGTCCATCAATTTCAACGGCAAAAGTTGCCAAGCCGTCATTTAAACTGTCCTCCTCTGCCGGAGGTTAATTTGATTACGAAGAGCCCTGCCTTATCGATGTAACCTTTTTGACCATCGGCGGTAGTGATGCTCGCCAAGCCTTCTGAAAACTGCCCAGCACCGAAGTGAGTACATTCTGTGTTGTGTAACTACCATGGCCAAAAACAAACCTGATTCGAACTCCGCAGGAAACACTGGGACCACTGACAAAACATCTTCATTTTGGTTTGGAGCGAACCAGTCTCGTTTCTTTCTTTGCTCTGCATCTTTATCTTCGTGTCGCCACCCTAGGTTCGACTCGATCCCTGCAAACTTGCTCTCGGCAGCCGCACCGACGGAATCCCTTCGTTAGTTTTCTTTCAGACGTCGAATCATTTCCTTGATCAGAGCAGCGTCTGGAGTATCAGGCGCCAGTTGGAGATAAGTCTCTAATTCTTTCGCAGCTTTTTTCTTAACTCCGCGGGAGCTGTAAATGATCGCGAGTATTCGATGGGCCTCTTTCATCTGCTCCTTACCCAGTTTTAGCGATACCAGAAGCTCTTTTTCCGCCTCGTCAAAAAGACCAAGGTTTGCCAAGGCTTGGCCCAGAAGATAATGGCACACTGCTGACTGGTCATTCTTCTTTAATGCTTTACGGAGGATTGGCACTGCCTCACCGTAGCGCTTCATCATGATGTTCGCGAGGCCCCGGTTCGTGAGAGCGGGAAATGAATCGGGGTCGATCTTTAGTGCGTTTTGAAAAGCCTGGTCCGCCTCCTCAACGCGATTCAACTTGAGGTACTGGACGCCCAGTTCGTTGAATGCCAGTGTAAAGGAAGGATGCTCCGCAATCGCCTGCTTGAATTCTTCAATTGCGGCTTGTCGATTACCTTTTTTAGATTCTTCAATCCCGTTGCTGTAATGACTGCGAGCTTTTTCGGGAATACTCAAAAGCGTGCTGTCAACGATGCCGGCCTTATTCCGATCCTTATATTCCAGACGGATGTTTAGGGTAACGACCGTAGGTGTGGGGTTGCCTCCTCCTCGTATTTGCACGACATCGACCGAGGTTGTATAGGGCTTATATTCCACCTCACGATCAATAGTTATCGTGTAACTGCCGCTTGGAAGCCCGCGAAACGCGAAGGCTCCTTTCTCATTAGATGTGAAGACTCGATCGCCCCGAGTCATTGTTGAAAGGCGAATACGTACCCGCTGCTCCAAAGGGCGACCTGAAGGACCAAAAACCGTTCCAATTATGGAATTGTTTCCTCCCAAATTCGTCTGACTTTCACTGTCGGAGATGCCAGAGATCTGAGAGAAAACTGTGCTGGCTAAACAGAACAGGCAAACAACAGCAATCACAAGATGCTGCCACCTTGCATGTGAACGGACCATCATTCTCATACTCCTCGTGGGCGTGCAGCTTTCAAGGACGACTTCAATTTTGCGCGTTTTCGAAGTCGCCCGCTCGGGGAGAGAGGCGTTGTCGGGGGTTACCCGGCAACGCCTCTGATGGCTAGCTATTGGCCTAAAGTCACAACAACGTCATGACTTTCGAAAGGGCAAACTAGAACCTCACGCTACCCTGGAAGTGGATAACTCTCTGGCTACCAGTCGTAGCTGTGATACGACCAAACTGCGTACTGTCAAACTGTGTGTTGCCGTAGGTGAAGTTTGCCTTGTTCAATATGTTGATAAACGTCGTCTTCAGCTCAAGACTGACACGCTCGCCAACCGGGAATCGCTTGGTAAGGGACATGTCAAGATTGAAGAAGTCGCCGCTATTCAGGCTATTCAACGGGAAGTTCCCGAACGCGCCGGGATCGGGTTGCCCCAACAGTCCGTCTTTGAGTGTTGCTCCGGTTACCTGACCGCGCGAGTTGGTTGTAATGTTGAGCATCTCTGGGTTAAACCAGAACACGCCTCCCGGTGTCTTGAAGATTCCAACGTTCTTCTTGAACTCCTCAAAGGACATACCCACGAGTTGAGCGGGAAGATTGTTGGCCTCAGTTGCAGCGGGCCACGCGTTAAAGGTGGTGCGACCGGACGTAATGAAGAACGGCGGACGACTTGACCACACGACGATCCCACCGACGGACCAACCGCCAAGAGCTTGATTGACGAAAGTATTCGCCCCACTCAGGAAACGGCGTCCGCGGCCAAATGGAAGGTCGTAGATACTATTCGCCACGAACCTGTGGGTTTGGTCGTCATTGGACCGCCGATAGTCCAGACTCTTGTCGCGGAAAGTTCGGAAATTCTCCAGAGTGCTCTGGTTATTACCCTGAGCATCCGGAGCATCTGTAAGAGCCTTGCTGAACGTGTAGTCAGCCTGGAACATCAGGCCGGCTGCGAACCGACGTCTGACTTCAACTTGTAGTGAATGATAGTTAGACATCGAGTCGTTTGTCAGCAGGCGGGAAGCGAGGGCATTCGGATTCGCAACAAAGAAATTGGCTGGAATTCCGTTAGCCGGATTTTCACGTGCAGCTCTGTAGGTGTTGAGAAACGCTAGCGTGGAAGCGATCGAGCCAACGTTGTTATTGTTCAGGTGACTGATGAACGTCGAGTTTTGGAAAGAGTTCCCAGGCGAAGCTCCGACAAAGAAGGCCGAGAAAATCGGCAGTGGTACTGTCCCTTGAGCCGGGAACAGATTTCCGAAGCTATTGGACACACCGTTAGCAGAGTTGATCGCGAGATTTCGCTGAGCGTTCCGGAACTCTCTTAGAAACCCGTTCTCGAAGATGTTGATCTCGTTGAAGTCAACCGCGCGATAGAGCTTGATTGCGTGGTTGGCGGCATAACGGATCTCCAATGCCGTATCCCGAGCGATCTCCCTCTCAATTCCGAACGACCATTGTTGTACGTACGGGGTTCGAAGATTGGGATCGATTGCCCACAACGAGTTGTTGGGATTGAGTAGATTGTTCTGCCTGTCGGTAAGCGGTATTTGGAAGGTGGGGGGAGCAAGCGGTACCGGTCCTGTTAAGACGCCCGTTAGAGTCGTTTCGGCTGCCGTCGCGATCAGGCCTGGATTGGTTGTACCTACACCCATCGCATTACTGATGACGGTAAAGCCGTCACGAATGTAGCTGATCGAGAAGCCGCCGCGAATCGAACTCTTGCCCGGTCCACCGAAAATCCATCTTCCCAGTCCGTTTTCAAACTCAGGAGACCAGGCGAATCCGACGAACGGGGCAAAGTTGTTCCAATCATTGTTATACAACCCTTTGCCAGTATCACCGCTCACGAAATCGAGTGTTCCGATAGCGGGTGCAGCACCGTTCGGGGCATCGGGTCTAAAAAGGTTTCCAAAACCTGATACACCGAAGATGTGACGGTGGTCAGTAAGTTGGATTGCGAGGCCGTTCGGAATCGTGGGCACGCCCATGTAGTCCCAACGCACGCCAAGATTGAGTGTCAGGTTGCTGCGCGCGCGCCATTGATCCTGAAGATAAAGCGCTAGATCCCGTTGCCGGAACAACCTCGATCGGGTGGCGCCAAGAACGAAACCGGACGTCGGAGTTTCGACGTTTACCGTAGCAGACGAACTATTCAGGTTTCCGACCAGGTTCGCAAAAATGGACCGCGCGTTTGCTCGTATGGTCGCGTTCGAGTTCGGAAAATCCGAATCGTCTATACCGCCCGGATTGTGTGAGGGTGTTCCCAGATTAATGATTTGGTTAGTGCCTACATCATTAAAGGTAGTAGCGAAGATTTGCTGGTAATCGCCGCCCATTTTGAAGAGGTGATTACCCTTCGACCACGTCAGATCATCCTTGATATTCCACACCTGCGTGTCGCGTCCCTGGGACTGAAAATTACCCCCGGCGTAGGGATCCGTGATCCCCTGAAAATTGATGAACGCTTCGGTCGGGTTTCGTTCAAGCAGGAACCCGACAGGCGCCCATTGTCTTCCAGCACGCACCACGTTTGTCACGTTGCTGCCAAAGTTGGAAACCAAGGCGCCAGTAACCAGCCAGCGAGGTCCGCCCTGGGTGGAGTTAACTAGACCAGGGAATGGCGCCTCGAGGCCGTTGAATGTGTCAGGCGACAAGATGTTCTTGAAGTAGTTGAGTACGAACTCTAACTTGTGGGATCCGAGACGAGTGTCGGTTACCAACTGATGGTCATAACGACCAACGTACTTATCGTTGTTGCTAACACCGGTAACGTTGTAGCGGAATCCACCGAGGTTAAAGCCATCGCCAACGTCTGCATTATCCGGTAGCGGAAGGGTATTCAGAATACCCATCGTAATTGGGTTGAGGCTGTTCTGCGTACCAATCGCAAGCAGATTTACCGTTTGCACACAAGCGGCCGAACCAGCAGGGCTACAGCCGATTCTGGAGTAGCGGAAAATTCCTTGCCGAGCTGTTTCTGTCAGGACAGTTCGATTTCGTGTGACTGAAAAATTGTCCCGGAAACCTTCATAGGCAAAAAAGAAGGTCGCCCTGTCTTTTCCGTTCCAGTGAGTTGGTCCTCCCTCGCCGAACATCGGCATGTATATTGGGCCACCAATGTCAAACCCAAAGAAGTGTTGGTTTTGTCTGGGGCGCGGCGTGCCCAGCGCGTTGTTAAAGAAGGTGTTCGCCTGAGTGTAATCATTGCGGTTCATATAGAACGCACCACCATGAAATTCACTGGTTCCCGACTTGGTAACCAGAGTCACCTGCGCGACACCTCTGCCGGCATCAGATCCAGTGGTTCCTGTCGTGATGCTGAACTCAGCAGTGGAATTCAAGGATGGAGTGCTGATCGCGAAGAGGGAACTGGTCTTTACGAAATTGTCCATCGCATTAATGCCATCCTGCGTCACATTGGTCGCAGTCTGACGCAGACCGGCGATGGATGCACCACGCACAGCAGTTCCGACGACCGCAATACCAGCCTGAAGTCCCGCAAGCTCCAACGGGTTACGAGTCGGCAGCGGAAGATCGACAACTTGCCTGGTGTTAACCGTGCTTGTTAGCGAAGCACTCGCTGTATTGAGCACCTCCTGAGAAGCAGTGACCGTCACAGTCTCGTTCGCTAATCCAATATCTAACTGGACACTTACTCGAGTATTTTGAGCCACGGACACGACGATCTCGCGGGCAACAGACTTTTTGAAGCCCTGGGCCTCAACAGAGATCGAGTATGTGCCTGGCAGCAACGATTGGAAATCGAATGTTCCATTACTGTCGGTGATCGCCGTACGGTCGGCACCGGCAACGGCGCTACTAAGGGTGACAGTCGCACCGGCGACGACGGCACCCTGTTGATCGGTAATCGTTCCTGTCAACGATCCATGCGTCGATGACTGAGCCATACTGACCACCTGAAGCGTTAGAATGGCCAGGCCGACGATCAACATGTTCGTAAACTTTCTCATTTTGCCTCCTTCAGAATGGGAATCTCACCCACGGATGGTTGAACAAAACAGCGGGCTAAAACCCGATTGGCTGGTTGGGTGTTCCTTTGTTTAGCGTTTTAGACAGACGTGGCCTCAGGCATTCCAACTACAGTTGAATGCAGAAAGTGAACAGAGCAAGTTCAACCGAAGGTTTCGGTTGGTGGTCCAATTAGTTTGCCTGAACAGAGATTGCCTGGGCACCGTCCAGGCGCAGCAATGAGTCGAATGCCGAAGATGAAGATGCAAGCTCGATTCCGGTGGGAGAGTCTCGCCGAATGAGGTTACTCAGAGTTATACGTGTAAATACTTAGGTCGAAATCACCATGAGTGAGAACACTCAGCAGTACGGTTTACACTTAGAAAAACGACCTCGAATCGCATTCACTTTTTTCATGTGCTTTTGGATCCCCTGATCCGAGACAACATTTCGATCAAAAAATGCGATGAGTAATAACCCTTAGTCGCTCCTGCTTGCCTGCATACGTGTAAATACTCATAAGATTTTTTCTGCTGGAAACTACAGCAGAAGGGTCGAATAAGAAAGGAAACTCAGAAAAATGCAGCATTTTGGATCGGATCTTCAAATTTCTGAATCGGTAGATAATTTCAGAACCTTTGATTCAAATCCAAAATTGACTTGTCGTCTAAAATCAATGGAAGGTTCTATTGACTATCTGAGTGCATTGCCGCTTCGACTGCCGTCTCTGGCGAATTAACTGGAGGAATCTCCAAAACAACAACGAACCTCGTCTTATTGCCAGCTTGATAGGACCACGCATATGCGCACTTTGCTTGTGGGTGAGGCTTTGCACAAAAAGGGAGTTTTTGGGATGAATCTTCTCTGCGGTCCTCCGTCTAATCTTTGCGTCTCTGCGTTAACGGCCATTTAAACGCAGAGGCCGCGAAGATACGCAGAGCGCCGCAGAGAAAACGAATCAAATTTGCGACTTTGCTCATGGGCGCCAGCGGGTTTCTGATGTGCAAAAGCCTGTGGGTGATCACACATTTCAAAAACTGCCATTTCGCCTTCACCAAATGGACTCTTTTGAAGGCCCGGAATCGTTCGCAGCACGAGAACGCTTTCCAAGTATTTCCTCGGTGGTCACTTGAAAACCGGCCATAGAGAGGCGGCCGAGACGAGTGGTTTGTACGCTTTCGTTGTCGGTTTGTCCATCCTTATTTCCGCTAAGCTGCAATCTCAGATTTAGCCCGCCAACTGCATGGACCAAACTTCAAGACATGCCCGTGATGTAACAAACGATCGAGCATGGCCGTGACCGCGGCCGCATCGCCCAGCAGCTTGCCCCAGTCTTCCACCGGCCGATTAGAAGTCACGAGCGTGCTGGCGCGTTCATAACGTCGCATGATGATCTCTAACAGATCTTCAGCTGCTGTCAGGGGCAACTTTCGCATGCCCAGATCATCAATGACGAGCAACGGCGCAGAACGATGCGCTGCGAGCGGCTCGCCCACGCAACTTAACAAAGAAGCGCTCATGGCGAGACCGCTCCAAGCGCTGGTTAGACCGCGTGGCTCAATTAGCGAACCAGCAGGTCCAGCTGTCGAACATCGAGACCAACCTCACGGTAATACTTCCTTGTCAGCTCCAACGCGGTAAATCCATCCTCATACGCACCAAAGCCGCCGTTGACCGACTTGTCCAGATAAATCAAGCCACCCTCGACTATGAAGAGGATTATGGCTGGCTCCGGTGAGTCCTCGGTAACAACCAGTGTGTGAGCCTCACCGGCCGGTTCGAAGATAAACGTTCCGGGCTTTGCCACCCAATCATGCTCCAGGTATCGCCAATGTCCGCGCATTGTATAGCCATGAACCGTACCGACGTGATAATGGGTCCCCAGCACGGCGCCAGGAAGACCTTTCAGAACTACGCTGAATCCGCCGGACGTAACATTGAAGCGGCAGGGCTGGAACCAGACACCATCCGCGTAGGGGACCCAAAGACGGTCATCTTCCAGGTCAAGGTTAGCAATGAAGTGTTCGCGGCTTCTTCGATTCGGATCGAGGCCGTCCGTGAAACTATTGAAAGCAGTGATGGGCATTTATCGCTCCTAAACTGCGTCTTAATCGTCAAGAACGTCGGTTTCATTGAACGATGTATAGTACTACGATGAAACTCTTAATGGGTTTTTTGAAAGAGCAACCAATTGACAGCGCTCTAACGCCGCCGCTGAGCCGCGAGCAACGGCGCTTCGCCGTTTCAAGTCGGAACCAGCGGCTTGTTAGCCGTTGCGCAGGTGGGGTGAAGGCACTTCATTCTGTGATCCTGGACGCAAAGTCTCGCACGCTAGGGGCGATGACCTTATCAGCCTGAGCTTTGTGGTCCCAAAGGCGAACAGTTCCATCGCAATGCCTCAGAAAGAAATTGCCGTCTAGATCCGCGCCAATGACACACACTTCCTTTCCACGCCACCAATCTGCCTTGAGTGGCCGCCAGTCGTCATGATGTAAGAGGCAGGCTATGAGGACGACGCGATCGTCGATCTGAATTCTTCGCCGCCAACCAATGTTCTGTATGGCGCGCTCCATTGGATCTGGTTGCTCTGTCATGACGGCTAACGCTGTGCTTGAGCGGCTCGCCCAAGTTACTGCGAATAGAAGAACCGCTATGGCGAGTCCGCTCCAAGCGCGTGTTAGCTTGCGCGTCAGTGGAGGGGCGGAACTATCTTAGACGACATTATCTCCCATTTCCCATTAACCTTGCGCAAGTGATACTCGACATCCCAAATGTTCCAACCTGGATCCTTACCGACCGGTTGAACGAATTCCCAAACTGCACCGACTCTAACCTCATCTTCATTGATCGGGTAATAAATGCCAGCCTGTATGTGAACCCCAATCACTCCTGATTCCGAATCGATTAATTGATTAGCGTTGCGGATAGCTTGGGAAATCTTCTTAATTCGAGGATCTCCAGCAAAGCGAGACATAAAATCTTCACTCGGATCAGTTTCAGCAAACGACAAAAAATAGACAGGATGAGCGGGATAACGTTGGATTAAGTCGCGGAATACGATTTCAATGGCCTCGTCCTTAACATTCAAAATCTTAGTCGGAACATTGCTAACCACCTCCTTAGCCTTGGGATTTCGGTGGCTTGCCCAAATTGCAAGAATGATTCCCAGAATAGCTGTGAGTAAGCCTACGGCCGCATAAATGACAAATCGCTTCATAACAGGACTCAGGATGACAACGGAAGCAAGCTAACGTTTCAGTTCACCTGCTGCGGCGGCTGGTGAGACTTTGAAGCCTGATTACACGTATTGCCCCGCGCAGTCAGGTGCAACTGGTTCGGCGCGACTGATTTAGTATCGCCAGGACGCCTGCCGCCCATCGGCCTCGATGTGCAGCAGGAACTCGGTGATCGTCGCTCGACCGTCCAGCGGTTCCAGCACCATGCCGACCGCCAACTCATCCCAGGCAAGGCCCCAAGCATCCATGTCCTCATCCGCCTCCAGGAGCTCCCGCTCTCGGTCGAACAGCGGGCGGATGGACTCGAACCCGAGAGCCGGGTCGAACTCGCCTTGCCACCATGGCATATCGCTGCCGGTGCGGGTTAGCGTGCCGAGCAGCACTCCGTTGCGGACGACGCGGTAATCCGGCACGACCACCCTCCGCGGCTCTGGGCCTTCCTCGCCGAACGCTCGGCATCACCGGCGCGCAAGGATGACTGAAGATGAAATGACGGCTGATTGCGCATCCGGTGCATGCCGTTGTTAGACGCATCGTGTGAAATTCAGCGATTTCTTTTTCTTACGCACTCTAAGCTCACTATTAGTAAACGGCCATCTCGACCGATTATATTCTTCGAGACCTCGACTCTATCGAATGACCTCATCGGCACACTAGCCAAAGCACCATCTAAGTCGGAAAACAAGGAAGATTCCAGCGACAAATCCCGGGTTTGTTTGAAGGCTTTCTGAGAAGCGATAAGAACAAAATTTATCTCGTTAATATCTGTTCTATCCTTGGCACTGATCGAATTACTATACAGCACTCCAACAGTAATGAATGACCACTTTGACTTGATATTGCCGGGGACCTGATATGCTTTAGTTGTTAATTTGTCAGCTCCCACTACCGGTTCGAAACTTCCGAGATCAGTAACATCATCATCAACCATATCCATCAGAGAAACCTTACAGCTATCAGATACATTCTGGGATATTACCTTAGCTGACCAACACGGTATGGCTGAGCAAGCCAGAGCTACCAATAAAAGTTTTCTCATAGTGAATTCTTTAACTGCTGAACCATACATCAAGCGAAGATGCGTCTAACGTTGCGCTTCAGCGGCTCGCCCTCGCAACCTAACGAAGAAGCCAGCTCATGCGAGTCCGCTGCAAGCGCTTGTTCGACGGCACCACACACTTCGCAACCCAGTTGGACGGTCACGAACCGGAGAGTAGAGAGGACACCGCCCGCTCCACTCTCGGCCAAACCGGTGCGAAGGGAGCGATCAAGTCGAAGTGCCCGGCGCCCTCGATGTGCCACACCTCCGCGGCGTCTCCCGTAGCGTGAGCCCTCGTGGCAAAGCGCGTACTCTGTTCGCTTGGTACGATCGGATCGAGGCTGCCACGTAACAGTCGCAGCGGCACACCGAACGGGAGCAACTCAATCGGGCTGGCCTGCGCGTACCGCTCAGATACCTCTTCGGGCGTGCCCCCTAGCAGCGGCGCTACCGACGCGTTGCAGTAGGCTGACCCGACACTGAAGCTGCGAAGGTCAGTGATGCCTGCCAGCGATACAACGCCTCGCACCGGAAGGGGATCCTTGGAGTAGAGTTGGCTCAGTCGAGGGAGGTTACGGCGGGCCGCTAACCAGAGCGCTAACTGGCCACCCGCTGAATGGCCGACTAGGACTACCCGCCTCAGATCCAGCGGGAACCGCTTGGCGAGTGTCCGCAGGTAATCGGCGCCGCTGGCAACGTCGCTAAAGGTTCCGGTCCACCCCCCGCCCTTATCGCCTATGCGCCGATACTCAAGCGTCCAAGTGGCAATGCCGGCGCGTGTCAATGCAGCGCTCAGGTGCGAGACATGACGCAAATCATTCTCGGACCGCCAGCACCCGCCGTGAATGACTACAGCCACGGGATGGGGACCCGGGCCGTTTGGCAGACGCAGGTCGCCGAAATTGAGTCGGTCATTCCCGTATGAGATTCGGTGGTCGGCTGCTGGCGCAGGCAGGCTCGAGATCTCTTCCCAGGTGACTGTCCGACGAGTTTGATTTGTGCCGTCTTTACTAGTTTTCTGGCTGAAGGAGAGAGGACACCAAGCGAGTACTAAGAGGATGATGATCAAAGTCTGATTCACGGTTCCCTTTCGGCTGGACCATCGAAACTGACGGGGCGTTATTCGAGCCGGCGAACGTTGCGCTTCACGGCTCGCCCACGCAACTACAAATAAAGGCCACTCACCGGCGAGTCCGCTGCAAGCGCTTGTTGTGCCGCGGTGGAAAGAACTGATCACCTTGCATAGAGCTTCTTTACTTCCTCGAACTCATCGTCCGTTAGCAGGTATTTGAAAAGTGCTGATTAGCTATAACTTCTTCTAGAGGAAACCATCGAGGCATGTCCTCGCGCGGCGCCTTACATGTAGGAATGTGCTCCCAAAAGCAAGTGACTCACGTAGGTAAATGTTTCCCGAGCATCTTTTCCACCCTCTTGCTTAAGGCACCAATCTGCAGATTCATAAACCCTTCTGATGAAATCTTCATTTCTTGGTGTGTCGTAAGCAGTATCAAACTGTAAAACAATTTCGAGCCAGAGACTCATGGGGTTTTCCGCTCCTTCCACCTCTGGCTGAAGTTCAGGAAAGATTCGTAGCGCAACCTGTCGCCAGTCCTCCATTCCTTTTTTCCCCCTTTCCAAAAACAGAATGAGCGACACAACGATGGCCTTCAGCGGCTGCCTGCGATCAACATTCACGCTGATGACAAAAGGTTACTTGAGAAGCATGCTATCGCGCCGCCAGCTGCAAGGCTTTGTTGGGTTTCGCCGTCGAAAGGGAAATGCGATCAATTCTTCACGGTTCTCTTTTGCAACAACCCAAAGATCATGAAAAAGAGTATTGGCGCAACTACGACCAACACCCTCAAAAATGATTCACTGACGCCTCCAGCAACCACCGCGATGCCATTGCTGTCTGGCTGGCTCGACGCAATTCTGTTCCAGAGACTGGTTAGGATCAACGATATCACGGGATAAAAAGTGTAAACGGCACCGAGCACAAGCGTCAGGGACAATGAAAGCACAAGTGCTACCAGTATGTTTCTGCCCGTCTTTGCGCGCATCGACTTTAACCCTACCGATGAGAAAGAAATCCAACGTGGCGCTTGAGCGGCTCGCCCAGGCAACAACGAATAAATGCCGTTGAACGGCGAGTCCGCTCCAAGCCTTTGTTCGGCTGCGCTTACTTTTCAAAATCGAGCGAGCGAACGATTTGCTGCGCAAGCGACGAGTAGCGCCGATCCCGATATTCGACAGTAAAACTAAACATCCCCCAATAAAACTTTTCGCCGTTGAAGACTTTCAGTTTGGGAAAGGTCACGTAGTAGATATGGCGAAGACCCTTTCCTGCGTCTTCTTCAGAACATTGTTGTATTACGGCCGATTTGCCATCAATCATCGTTCGCCGGGTGCGAGTGTTTTTGCTCGAAGCTGAGCAAGCGAGCATTAGGGACTTAGCATACTTTCCGCGAAGCCAATTTGGAGTATTTGGGTAAGTCCAATAGTCGTAACCAATCTCTAGGCTATCCGATAAGTAAAACCCTCCGTCGACGTCTGCGTACCGCTCGATTTGGCCAATTGCGCTCGGAAGCCTCAAGGTGAACCATCCATCGGGATTTCTTCGGCTAAATTTAAGTGAATCCGGAGAGACTGATTGCCCCAAAGCCGTTGTCCAGATCAGAAGACTTAAGCAAAGACACCTGGTAATCCTTTTAGATTTCATACAAAGAACACAAACAACTACAAGTGAAAAGGAAGCCGCCGAACGCTGGCCTTCAGCTGCGGCGCGCGATCAGCATTCAAGCTGAAGGAAAGAAGATTACTTGAGAAGTACGCTATCGCGCCGTCAGCTGCAAGGCTTTGTTATGCGCAGCGTTAACAAAGAATTACAATGTCTATAGCCGTTCGATGTAATAGCCATTTGCATTCCAATTATCAAGGTCTCCGCGATAGATTGGTTCTATTTCTTGTATTGGCGCCCCGCAGTTTTCGAGCAGCCAAACAACTATTCTTCTACCGCCTTCCCTTCAAGCATTAGGCTTATGGCACCTTCAGGTTTAAGGAACCCGCTCGGCACATAGATGATTTGATCGTAACCCAAGGCCGATGCAATATGGCGGCAAACGAGCCTCAATTTATCTCTTACAGTCTGCTCACTTAAGAATGCCCACCACCTTACGCCATGGGAAACGCTGAAGACCCGTTCGCCTGCACTGCCGCCAAACTCATGCCCCTTGATTGATATTGCTCCGCGATGGTGAAGTCCCACAAGGCTGAAACCACCATCGTTTGTACCCCATTCCCACTTGGCAGGTGATGATCCGGGGACGGGATAGCCCTCTATTAATGGCAAGAGCGGTTCAATTGTATGCCAAGTGGAGTTAAGCAAAGTTGGCAACGTGTGAATCTCGTCTTCGTTAAGATTGTGATTCACTAGCGCCGTGAAATACGTACCCATAGCCTTCGATTCACAGAGATCGAGCAGCGCATAACGTTGCGCTTGAGCGGCTCGCCCACGCAACTACGAATAAAGGCTACTTAATGGCGAGTCCGCTCCAAGCGCTCGTTATGCGTCGTGCGGTCCTCAGTTAAGAAGTAAGACCTCCCAAAGCATCTGTCGGGGATTGTTGGGATCCGCAGACTCCCTACTTCACCGGACCCTTGGTCATTGCGGTATGACTTTCCAGCACATCAAACAACTTGGCACTTATGTTGCTGACCGCAGGACTGGCTTTTAGCGCTCCCACGATCGGCCCATCCAGATACGACTGCGCCGCACCTTCGCTTTCAAACAGGTAAATACCACCCGCTTCGCGCTCTGACTCATTCATCAACCAAACTTTCCAGAGCAGCCCGGGCGTGTCGGCAATCGGTTGGGCGGCATCGAGCCATGCAGCCTCCAGCTCGGCCCTGGAAATGCTGAAGTTCATATTAACTTGCAGAAGCTTTTGAGACATGACTTTCACCTTTCGAAGGTATTGGGTTTGTGTTAGCCAGGTGTCCAGGCCATGGTTCAGCGATAGTGCCTCAGAGAAACGCGTAACGCCTGCCTTCAGCTGCGGCGCGCGATCAGCAGCCGAGCTGGAGCAAAGAAGTTATTTGAGAAGATGCTATCGCGCCGTCCGCTGCAAGCGCTTGTTCGACGCGCCGTGGAATCTAATCGGCCTCACATGAATCAGTTGGCCGTTACGCCGATTTCTTGATCTCGAGCAGCATCTGCGCCGGCGCAAGATCCTTCTTTAATTTGATGACGAATCGAACGCCACGGCCTTCTGGGTACTGAGGCGATTCGCGTACCTGCTTCTTGACCGCATCCGGGAGCCTGGACTTCAGCGCAGTTTCGACGGCTTTCGCACCTAGCACGAATGAAACGCCCAGGTAGTTCTCGCCCGGACCGAGAAAGCAGATGTTACGCTTGCCTTGAAACAGCTTGAGGCTCCAGCCCAGCTTGACGCCGTAATACTTCCACTCCGGTCGAAGGTCAGCGTTCTTTTCGAGAAACGCTTCGAGCGGAGCGTAGCTTTTCCCCATCAGCCTGCGCAGTTCGGCCTCTGTTGGCTCGGGCGGAATGATTTTGCTTGGCATCTCAATAGATCCTGAAGTTCGCAACTCACGCGTAGCTCAGTCGTGAACGCTAATTGTCGACCTAACGGCAGAATCATGTTGTTGCGGTACAAAACAAGAATACCTGAAGAATAATTGCTATTGAGATCGGCTCGCCCACGCAACTTCGATTAAGGGCCGCTTACCGTCGAGTTCGCTGATATCTATATCGTCTGTGTTCATGTTGGGACCGAAAACTGCGAGCTTCTTTGTCTCTGACGAAACCGACAGATCGGCTAACATTCGCTGTCCCGGTTTCATGCTGCTGAGTTTGCCAGCAACAACATCTGCGATCCGATCAGCTTTTTCCCGATCCACTTTTTCGCCACATCCCTGACACCCGATGACTTCGTGATCTTCTTCAGTGATCACGCCAGCGGCAAGCAACAGCAGTAGTGTCGGACGCCAATTCCAGCTGTTGACTTTGAGATCTTCACCTTCTGTGGGAACTAGAATGAAACTCATAAACGAGAAGCCGCCGAACCTTGCGCTTGAGCGGCTCGCCCAAGTTACTGCGAATAAAGGCTACTCACCGGCGAGTCCGCTGCAAGCGCTTTTCGCTGGCGCCACGACTATCCTGCCAGCGATTCCAACAACGCCGCAGTCCGAGCACCATTTGGCTCTCCGTAAAACAACAGCGGTTGCGCCCACAGCCAATTCGGATTGAACTCTGGGTCCCAGGGAAATCGATGCTGCTTGTCGGGCCAGATACATTGCAAGGCCGGATAATTCTGGCTCTCATAAAACCAATTCGCATAACCGAGAAAGTCATGGTACCAGACGGGATTTACAGGCCTGAAAGTACAAGAGTAAGTGTCAATCAGATCGGAATATAGACCATCGACGGCGAACTTCTTACCTGCTCGAATCCCTTCGCCAATCTCATTAATAAGGAAGTGAGCAACCTCATCATTCAGACCGAATACAACGACCTCGGGATGATTGAAGTTTTTGTACAAGCCGATTGAGAACGCCCAGCCGGGAGTTTCATCCTTTTCGAGAATCTTAATAACCTGCCAGCCGTAATCCTTCACGTCAGCAAGAAGTTTCTCGTCATCAAGACCTTCACATCGAGGATCGTGTTCCATAATTGCTAGCGAAGCCAGCAAACGTTGCGCTTGAGCGGCTCGCCCATGCAACTATCGATAAAGGCTACTCACCGGCGAGTCCGCTCCAAGCGTTTGTTCGGCGCGTTGCAGGGGCGTGCGAGTGGCTACCTGACTCGGTTCGTTTCGACAGTTGCCACACGACTGGAATCGTCGAACGCGAGTCGAAGATAGGGGCCACCGTAGTACGCCGGCTTGCCAACGAGTCTATAGATGAGTGGGTATTTCCACCGATGGTTGCTCTGCCACCACCACAACTCCTCATTGTCTTTTCCCCGATTCGCATTAACTGGATTGCCTATTCGCGAAATAACCTGACTCTTCGTCATTCCGACGGCGATTCTGCTCGCATACTCTTGATACTGATTCGCATTCGCACGGTTAAGGTACTCATCATAAGCATAGGCCGTCGAGAGAATCCCAACGAAGCTGAACAGGAATATTCCCACGACGACGGAAATCTTCTTGGCAATGCGAAGGTTCCGGTTCAGCTCCATCTAGGTTGCTCCCCAAGCGCCGGTGGAAAAGCGCCGAACTATTCACTATCTAGCAAGCGCATGATAACACTACTTTAGAGGTCGTTATGCGGCGGGTGACAGATAATGGGTTTTGCTGATAGCGACACATTTCGGCGAAATCCTCATACTGGTAAGGCTGTAGCGTAAAGCGATACTGCGGTGTCCAGGCGTCTGCGTCACGTCGCTTGAGAATCAGGTGACCACCTTCATCCACCACTTTCCGGTTTAACGTTTGGCCCTCTAAAGTGTGGATGAACAAAGATCCAATCGTTAGCGATGGCCCACGCTGAATAGATAACGCTTTCTGTTTGCTTGTAGCCCTCACTCCACGAGTGCAGTGCGACCAAAAGCGGTCTGGGTACTGTGACTGGGCCAGTACGTTGCGCGTAAAATTTCCGGTTTCGCGGACAGCCCGACAGAATTGGCGGGTTTACCTGAAGCAGCAGTGTCAGCACTTTCACGATCTTCATTTCCTGAAAGAGGAGTAAGTTTTTGCGCTTAATGAGTATCTGAGAGTCTATCTACTTCAGAACGACGCTAATCAACCCGTCGTCCAACACTACTGAATGACTCAGAGACTTTATTCAACGAAAGGATGGATTGACTATGAGTGCTGCTATTGCCGCTTCGACCGCGGTCTTTGGCGAAGTTATTGGAGGAATCTCCAAAACAACGACGAACCGTGTGTTATTCCCATCTTGGTAGGACCACGCATATGCGCGCTTTGCTTGTGGATGATCACATATTTCAAAGACTGCTATTTCACGTTCGCTAACCGGACTGTTTGGAAGACCAACAGTCGTTTCAGACACGACAACGCTTTCCACATACTTCGACGCGCAATCGTTTAATTGCCAAATGGCATTTTGCAGCCGTGCAATGTAATTATGGTCCACCAACATCTTATTAGTTTCCCGCCGTCGTGAGTTGCGAGATAACAGCACTGAGAAGCCACACGATCGCACCAAGACATAGCAGTGTTATGCGATGCCTGCTGCTGCGTGATTAGCGTGCCCGAAGGAGCGTCTTTTCCGTCCTCCGAACATGATGATGAGTACAGTCAGGAAATAACCAGCCACTGGAATGGCTAAGTTCATAGCCGAAAACTAGACCACGCAAGTACGCCATACAATCGTGAGACTACTTACAACCTGTGAGTATTAACACTCAGAGAGGTAGTACGCGGGTTAAACGAAGACAATAGCGTGGTGGATAGTTCGACCCCTCCTGCCATGAACTATAACCACAGAGGCGCGCAGCACGGTCATCGAACCGCAGGAAAATTCAGCCGGAGAGACGGGCGCTGAACACCCAGAATTTGCTGGTCCATCGGTGAGTGAAACCACCCAATGCGACTAGGTGCAAATGCCGTCGAAGACGGGCGCGTATTCGGCTAGGTTTGGAGGATTCCGGCCAAGTTGCCGCGTTTCCAGAGGAGGCCGTCACATGCAGATGCTGAACGTCATAGATACCGCAATCAAGAGCGGGATCTTTCAAACCTTTACGCGCCTACTGGAGGGCTCTCCTTTGGAAGCGCGGCTAAGAAGTGAGGAAGTGTTAACTCTCTTCGCGCCGGTCGACATCTCATTCGCTTACCTGCCTAGCGAAACGTTCGATCACCTGCTAAGGGCTGAAAATGAGGGGATTCTGTCGGATTTGCTCGGATACCACGTCGTTCTAGGCAAGATTATGTCGTGTGACTTAAGAGGTATTTGCAAGACGCCAACCGTATACGGCGTCGAACTTGCGATTGATAATACCGACGTATTGAGAGTTGACGGAGCGAAGCTACTTCATGTCGATATGGTCGCGAGCAATGGCGTTATTCATGGAATCGATCGACTGCTGATGCCAATTAAGACTGCTGCCGCGGCTGTACACTAGATCGTTGGTCGCGGTGTAGCGTACTTCAGCGGACGTGCTGCGCGATGTCTCCCGGGATTCGAGCTGCGCGCCGGCTTTTCTCAAAGTACACGTCGTAGACTTGCACGCGCAGCGGGCGCCGCATGTCGTGGACCGAAACCGGAGTTTTCGATCAATGCAAGCACAGCGATTTCTGGTTTAAAGGCGGGCGCATACGAAACAAACCATGAATGGTTCTTGTTTCTTCCCACGTCTTTTCCCAAACTACCTGCGCAGTGCCAGTCTTACCTGCTATGTCATACCCTGCTTCTCGGATCCCGCTTGGCGGCTAAAGCATCACCGTAACCTCTCGCTGGACGATAATGTTCGTCGCCGTTATCACGAACTGCCCGGACACTTTTCATAAGGTGTGGCGTGTAGAGCTTGCCTTCAACCGCGACTGCCGCTATTGCTCTAAGCAACGAAATCGGAGTAACAAAATCGTAGATCTGTCCGAACGAGGCATAGACAGTATCGATGTCCGTCAGAGCCGAACAACACAGATGCTCAGTAGCACCAGCACAATAATTTGCACTGTGCGTACGCGAGCCGGAAGGTTTTGAGTACTATCACCAATCCTCACAAACGTGAGCAATATGCTACCGACTCTTGCGGTGGATTTAATCAGTGGGATTACTTTGGTGAATGAGGATCGTCCCTAATCAAAGTTCAGCCGTTAACGATTTCCGTCGCATGGGTCTGATGATGGGTGAGCAGCAGTTCACGCTTTTGAGCGGAATCGGTATGGCGGGACTCAAGAAGTTGTGTCAGCAACGCAAGCATCTCGTCAGGGTTGCTTAAGTAATACTTTGCTCGCGACTGATTTCTGCCAACATGGATAGTCCAGGCGCTCTCCGGCAGACGCGCAAAGAGATCTTCATCCGTAACGTCATCACCGGCTGCCATGATGAAATCAGGCTGCCCTACGCCCGAAAGCAGTAAGCGGGAGTACACCTGTCCTTTGTTGGCCCAGAGCGATTTTACTTCAACGGTCTTTTGACCTTTCACCGCTTTGACCGGCGATTCCGCCAGCATGTGATCCAGATTTGCCACGAGGTCGTTTGCCAGCCATTCACCAAATTCCGGATCCGCCATGCGATAGTGCCAGACCAGCGAAAACTCCTTCTCTTCAACAAAGCTGCCTGGCGTGCGATCCACGAAGTGCTCGAGAATCGGATGCACCCGTTTTTTCCACTCGTCTGACGAATCGTGATGCGGTTGCTCCCAATGGGTCGAGATCGGAGACCACAGCACGGCGCCGTGTTCAGCAGCGATCCAGAGGTTAGGAATTCCGGCGAACCATCGTTGAAGGTTTGCTCGCGGTCGTCCCGAGATCAAGGCGATGATCGAATTCTTATCCTGGACCAGGCGTTTGAGTATTTCGATCAGGTCTCCACTGGGAACCGCACTTTGCGGCAACGTCGCAAACGGCGCGAGCGTTCCATCGTAATCGAGCATCAACAGACGCGAGTGCGCCCGATCAAAAGCGTCAAGCAGTTGGTTCCTCTCGAGCGGAAGTGGATCATCGTGCGGCCGTTCAGATCTGGTCTGCACGGCCGTCGTCAGGTTCTTTATAAATCGATCCCCCCATGCAAAAACGTTGTTCTTGTGAACGCGGCGATACAAGGCCATCATGCGTTCCCGCTTCTCTGTTTCACTAATTGAAAGCGCTCTCGCAATCGTCGCACTCAAACTTTCTTCGTCGTAAGGATTCACCAGCAAAGCTTCGCCCATCTCTGCCGCCGCGCCGGCAAATTCACTCAGTACAAGCACTCCGTCACCTGATGATTTGCAGGCTACATATTCTTTAGCGACAAGGTTGAGACCGTCTCGCAGGGGAGTAACCAATGCAACGTCCGCACAAGCGTATAGAGCGGCGAGTTCAGCCTGCGGCAGGTTACGACGCAGATAAATAACTGGCGACCAGTTTGGGGTGCTCCAGTCGCCATTGATCTCGCCAATGAGTTCATCAACCTCGCGACGCAGTCGAGTGTATCTCGGCAATCGTTCTCGGGACGGAACGGCGACCTGGATCAGCACTACTTTGCCGCGCGATTCGGGATAATCCAGCAAAAACTTTCTGTAGGCGCGCAAACGCTCCGGAATTCCTTTTGTGTAATCCAGACGATCGACGCCCAGGAGTATCTTGCAATAACCAAAACGTTGTTTGAGTTCCGATATCTGTTTCCTGGTGTCCGCGCCTTTCGTCAGCAAGTCGTTGAATTGGTGCGGCGCTATTCCGATCGGGAGCGCATCCAGCCTCACGATACGCTTGGCGATCTCGACGTGGTCCATTGCGCTGGTGAGACCCAGTAATCTCAAAATCGAAGTGCGAAAATGTTGCAGGTAACGGTGTGTGTGGAAGGCCAAGTAGTCAGCGCCCAACATCCCTTGTAGCAATTCCTCACGCTTCGGAATGATCCGGAATACAGACGATGAGGGGAAGGGAACGTGAAGGAAGAAACCGATCGATATCTCTGGCCTGACCTCACGCAGCATTTGTGGCAGCAGTAAAAAGTGGTAATCGTGAAGCCAGACCAAATCATCAGGACGAAGATGTTTTAGTATCTCGTCGCGAAATGTTTCGTTGGTTCTGACATAAGCCTTCCAATGCTCGGTTTCGAATCGGACTAGTGAAGGAAAGTGATGGAACAAGGGCCAGAGAGCCTGGTTTGCAATTCCTTCGTAGAAGCCATGTACTGTTTCGGGATCTAAGTCGACCGCGAAATAACTATGCTTGTGGGACCATTCTTTTATGATCGCCTGACGGTCTTCATCGGTAACCTCCGAAGTATCACCAGACCAGCCGATCCAGATTCCGTCACTGCCACGCAAAATGGGATGCATCGCGGTGGCCAGTCCTCCAGCGGTGGCTTTGCTATGCCAACCCGTACCGCTACGCTTGAGACTTACCGGCAGACGGTTTGATACAACAATTACTCTTTGTCGGTTCGTGCTTACAGTCACAACGTAGATCTTTACACAATTGAGGCGCCTCGCGGCGCCTCAATGGTCCGGGCCGATGTGGCTTCCCCGCATCGTTGATGCTCGCCAGTACTTAAGCTTCAACTGCCACACCGTGATGAGCAGGTTCATTGTAATGAAACTGCAACTCCGGCACATCAGTCTTAATACCTACCGTTTTAAGTGATTTCACCCACAAACATTTTCGACGGTCCACTTTGCTCCTTCGCACCTTTGCGCGAGAATTGCCCCGGAGCAAAAAACAACATGTCGAGCGATTGGTATAAGGATGCAATCTTCTACGAAGTCTACGTTCGAGGCTTCTACGACTCGAATGCCGACGGCGTCGGCGACTTTCGCGGGCTGACGGCCAAATTGGACTACATTCAATGGTTGGGGGTCACGTGCATCTGGCTCTTGCCTTTCTATGAGTCGCCACTGCGCGATGGTGGTTACGACATCTCGGATTATTACGCAGTGCTGCCTGAATACGGCACCATCGCAGACTTCCAACAGTTCCTGAGCTCAGCACACGACAAAGGAATCCGGGTAATTGCGGATCTTGTTATTAACCACACATCCGATCGCCATCCGTGGTTTCAGGATGCACGGAGCTCACCCCGCTCTCACAAACGCGACTGGTATGTATGGAGCGATTCAGACCAGAAGTATTCCGAAGCACGAATCATATTTAGTGACACGGAGCGCTCGAACTGGACCTGGGACGAACAGGCGGGAGCGTTCTACTGGCATCGCTTCTTTAGTCACCAACCGGATCTAAACTACGACAATCCTGAAGTGCGGCGCGCGATGCTAGAAGTGGTTTCGTTCTGGCTTGAACTTGGTGTCGACGGCTTCCGCGTCGATGCCGTACCGTATCTTTTCGAGCGCGAGGGAACTAACTGCCAAAACCTACCGGAGACGCACGAGTTTCTCAAGACACTGCGAAGATACGTCGAGGACCGTTATCCGGATGCCTTATTGCTTGCCGAAGCCAATGAGTGGCCCGAAGACGTGGTCCAATATTTTGGCAATGGCGATGAGTTTCACATGGGCTACAACTTTCCCATCATGCCGCGGTTGTTCATGGCGTTACGTCAGGAGGATCGACGGCCCATCGTAGAGATTCTCGAGCGAACACCGACGATCCCTCGCGGTTGTCAGTGGGGTATGTTTTTAAGGAATCATGATGAACTGACACTGGAAATGGTTACGGATGAGGAACGAGATTATCTGTACGACGAGTATGCAAGAGATCCGCGAATGAGACTCAATATGGGTATCCGGCGGCGACTTGCTCCATTAATGCAGAACGGGCGCCGGCGCATAGAACTGTTGCACGGCTTGCTATTCAGTCTTCCCGGCAGCCCCTTTCTCTATTACGGCGATGAGATTGGAATGGGTGACAACATTTATCTGGGTGACCGCGACGGCGTACGCACGCCGATGCAGTGGACCGCTGATCGCAATGCGGGTTTCTCCCAAGCCGATTTTGCGCGTCTCTATTTTCCCGTGATCATGGATCCTGTTTACGGCTATCAGGCAGTGAACGTTGAGGCCCAGCAGCGCTACAGCACATCGCTTTTAAATTGGGTGAGGGAAGTGATTCACCTGCGTAAACGACACCCGGTGTTTGGGCGTGGCGAGATCAGTTTAATCAAACCGCAGAATCGTAAAGTATTTGCTTTCACGCGCCGCTATGTTGATGAAACGGTGCTGTGCGTCTTCAACCTGGCCCAATCGGCGCAGCCCGTTGAATTGGATTTAAAAGATTACGAGGGTTACACCCCAATTGAAATGATGGGCGAGGCCAGATTTCCCGTAGTCGGCGCCAATTTCTACCAACTGGCGCTTGCTCCGCGAGGATTCTATTGGTTTTTACTTTCGCGGAAGTAATCAAGCGCAAAGACGCAAACGATGAGTCACCGAAACCCAATGTCTGCGGCTCTGCGCCTCTGTGCGATCTATCAGAGGAGTCGGGCCTCTGTCTGATCCTCGCGACGTCACATCTTCTGCATCGTTATCGTTACGATCGGCTTATCTCCCGCGGTCCGGTTGTATGACACCCAATAGCCCGCCTGAGGATACCGATTTAGCTGATACATGGAACCGTCAGCTTTCGATTGTAGCCCAATTCCAAGGACCGCGTCTGGTAATGGCGCATCACTGTTGTCGAAGTAATCGACGGAAATAGCCGTGACTTTGCCTGCACCGTCGTAGTAGATTTGCGCTGACTCCCGTTCGGAGTAAAACAGAATATCCTGGCCCTCACCGGTCTTGAGCCGTTCCAGTTTTGCACGCACCTCTTCCGCCGTCATACCGATTGTTACACCACGATAGTCCGTAAACACGGGAACGTTTGCTGTTGCCGAATTACTCGCCGATGGATTGGTCACTGTAGCAATTTCTTCTTGCGCGGACGGGCTCGATTCGGTCTGTGCATCAGCGATAGAAGCCGTCAAAATCAAAACGAGGGCAGTTAACAATGATGAATGAGTAAACCTCTTTACATTAAATCCCATTTGTACTCTCTCCTCTCCTGACAAATTCACGGAGCCCAAACACATCGTACGAGACATGATTTTTGAGTACATCAGTGACACCACTTACAACTCCTAGGTGTTTTTACCCGTATCGCAGCGTACCGGCCTAAATATTACAATTAAGAGCATGGACATCGATTGGACCAGGATCTTTACACACCTAATTAGCGTCACCCGTGGCCTACATACTGGCGTTGTTTCCCAACCACCTAAACATTGCGGCGGGAGGTGAGCGGCTGTGGGCCAGCTTGTTTGCCTTTGGTTTCATTATGCTGGGGATCTGGCGTTTCTTTCGCCTTCACTTCGTTCGGCGTAACCGTGAACCCGGAAAAGCCAGTGGCTGAAGCGTTGGAGATGATGGGCCGAGAGGACGTCAATCAGGTTCCGGTGGTCCAACAAGGCAAGCTGGCGGGAATAATCTCCCGCGCGCATATCCTGCGCGTGCTGCAAGCCCGCGCGGAGCTGGACGTTTGAGTGTGTTTATGTGGACGTTTTCAGCGACTACATTTGCCTTCTTTAATCCTACCTTTCATCATGTTACTCACGCGCGCCAAGACGGTAAAAAGAGCGAGCTTGAATGATCATGATGTTGGATTTCCCGTTCGATGTAGTAACTGTCAAGGCCATCGTGACGCTGCTCATTTTGGCAGCGGCGATGTATGGGTTTGTAAGTGAGCGACTGGCGCCCGATGTAACGGCACTGCTCGCGCTGTTGGCGTTGCTGCTAACAGGCGTTCTGACTCCATATGAAGCGTTCTCCGGGTTTAGCCATCCCGCAACAATCTCAGTGGCCGCTGTCCTGGTTCTATCCGCCGGTGTGGAGCGCACCGGTGCTCTAACCTATATCGCTCGGCGGTTGCTTACCCCCTTGGGAAACTCCGAGTTGACGCTCACCATCGTGATTATGGTCATCATCAGTGCGATTTCGGCATTCGTAAACAACACGGCAGCCGTCGCAGTGTTTATTCCCGTTGTCATCGAGGTTTGCCGGCGAACTAAGGCGAGTCCAAGTCGCATCTTGATGCCCATGTCGCATGCCGCCACGTTTGGCGGCATGTGTACGCTCATTGGCACTTCCACGAATCTTGTCGCCCACGAGTTTGCAGTCAGCAACGGTTCGCGCGGCTTTTCAATGTTCGAGTTGGGAAAAGTCGGCTTACCAATGCTTCTCGCCGGCTTCGCCTACATGCTTTTCGTCGGACGAAGATTCCTGCCGCGCACGCAAGCTGGCGATGTTTTGGCAATGCAACTGAGTGAGAGTTACGTCGCTGAATTGATCGTTGAATCCGATAGTTCATGGACGGGAAAAGAAATCAATGCTGAGCATTTCGAACGCGATTTCGATGTCGATCTGATCCGCGTCCTGCGCGCTGGTCAGGCCCTTCCTCTTGGCGATCAGAGTCTCGTATTCGCACCGTATGATTCGCTTCTCGTCCGCGGGCGACTGGAGCATGTTTTAAAACTTACCTCGCAAAATGGTTTGGAGTTGCATCGGCCCGAAAGCCTCTCCAGCGATGAGTTGGCAGAACGAGACACACGGGAATCGACGGCAGAAACACCAGACGATCAAAAGGAAAAAGAAAACTCGCAGCCGCAATTAGCCGAGGTGGTCGTTTTGACGACATCGGGACTAGTTGGTCGCACACTTAAGGCCGCGCGTTTTGCGGAACGATACGATGCCGTGGTGTTAGGACTAAGACGCCATGGCGAAGTAAACGAACGACCTTCGATTACTCCACTCCATGCAGGCGACATGTTGCTGGTGGAAGGCAAACGCGATGCACTTCAAGCGCTGGCCGACACTCGAGGATTTCTAGTCGTAGGGACTCCGGCCCATCCCGAACAACGACCGGGCAAGCTTGTAATCACCATTGCAACCTTGATTGCGGTCGTGCTCGTAGTGTCGTTGGGGTTTCTGCCAATTGTTACGGCCGCCACGGCAGGATGCGCCGTTTTGATGTTGACGGGTTGTTTACGTCCGAGCGAAGCCTACCGCGCGATCGATCTGAGCCTTGTGTTCATACTCGCGGGCTCGCTTGCTCTGGGTGCGGCACTTAATAAGACAGGCATAACAACATGGCTCGCGGAATGGTTGGCAACCGTCTCGGGTACTACTGGCCCTTACTTGATACTCGTCGGCTTCTTCGTATTGGCAGTGGTGGTGTCGGAGCTGATGTCGAATAGCGGTACTGTTGCACTGCTTGGCCCAATCACGATTTCAGTTGCGGCAAAAATGGGAATCAACCCAATGTCACTGCTGGCGGCGATAACGTTTGGATCCTCAGCTGCGTTTGCTATGCCGATCGGTTATCAAACAAGTCTGATGATTTACGGCCCAGGTGGTTATCGCTTCAAGGATTTTATGTTAATGGGTATTCCTCTCGATCTTATTCTCGCGGTACTCGCATTAGTCCTGATTCCGTATTTCTGGCCGCTTTGATCTCCTGCGGCAGTCCCATGCTATCCGATTATTAAAAGCAAGATCGTCGAGGTTTGCTTTGACGCGAACCCAGTCGCGCCGGGTTCGATCCAGGAGGCGTGTATCGACGTACGAAATCGTCGATCTCGACGGCATTGGTTAAGGCCAATGTGATGTCCGCGGAATCGAGCTGTTTTGAATTGTTGGCATCCTCTTCGAGTATTACGCTGTTCATGAAGTCTTCGTACGACAAGCCGTCGATGCGACTGCGATCAAGACCGGCGTCGAAGCTGTTGCGAAACTCGTCAGTAGTCTCTTCCAGACGTTGAATGATCAGTCTGGTCCATGACCTATTAAGCGCAGAATTTTGAATTGACCCCGGTACTCACGTTCACGTCGCGGCAAAAAGACGGGCAATGCTATTTAGATCGCTCCTGACCGGTAGCCAGTCACGTTCCGCGGCCCGCGACAAATCATGACGCGCCATAAACATATCGAGATACATTCCGCGGCGCAGAACCTCATTAACGTCAAAATTGTTAACGATATGGTCGTCAACCCGTCCTTCAGGCGATCAGTGGCGAATTCGAGTTCATCCACCAATGCATTCGCCTGGTCTTCGAGATCGGTACTGTTGAACCGGCTGTGGTCGAGTGCTGCGTCAATGTGTTGCTTAATCGATCAGTGTTCGACTCCAATCGCTCGACCAGATGTTGCATTTGCACCGTCGTGAGTTTTAATCAACTTTTACATACACCTTCAACTGTTTCGCGACTTATTGCGTAGACAATGACGAGGAGTGCTCCGTCATGTATTTGGGTTTTCAAGAGACACCAGCTCCTGCGCGTCCATTCGATCCGGACATTGTTTGGCAAGGTAAAGGCTGTTCGATGTTTAGAAAACTAACATTTTTGATTGTCCTGATCTCAGTCAGCGGTTGCGGCAGAGAGGAAGCGGTCAATCTTCCGCCGCCTGCCGCGACACCCGCGACAACAACTGCCGCGCTACGCACGTCGTATGCTGAGGTAGTCAATCGCGTTTCGCCGGCCGTGGTCACTATTAGAACTGAATCGCGCGCCCGCGCACCGCGCCAGTTTCCCTTCATGGACGATCCATTCTTTCGCCGCTTCTTCGGTGGGCCGTTACCACCCGAGCCTGAGCGACTCGTCAGAGGGTTGGGGTCAGGAGTGGTAGTTACGAATGATGGCTATATCCTCACAAATCACCACGTCATTGATGGTGCGCAACAGATCGAGGTTGAGTTGCAGGGAACACGAACCGCAACTGCAAAGCTCGTGGGTTCTGATCCTCCCAGCGATCTTGCCGTGTTGAAGATTGACGAAGGCGGATTGTCCGTGCTGGCGCTGGCCGATTCGGACAAAGTGCAGGTGGGCGACATCGTCCTTGCGATCGGAAATCCTTTAGGTATTGGCCAAACAGTCACGATGGGCATCATCAGCGCCAAGGGTCGGCGCACCGGTCTCAGTAATGGCAGCTTCGAAGATTTTTTGCAGACGGATGCGCCAATCAATCGAGGAAACTCCGGCGGCGCGCTGGTGGATGGCAGCGGAGACTTGGTGGGAATTAACTCGCAAATCCTATCGCCGTCCGGAGGCAGCATTGGAATCGGCTTCGCGATTCCTTCCAACATGGCGCGAAACGTTTTGGACCAAATCATCAAACAGGGGAAAGTTATTCGGGGGCAACTCGGAGTCGTGGTCCAGCCAGTAACGGAAGACATCGCCGCCAGCTTGAGATTGAATAATGCGAACGGAGTAATCGTCAGTCAGGTTCAGCCCGGCAGCGCAGCGGAACGGGCCGGGCTAAGGCGGGGTGACGTGATCCTTGCGCTAAATGGAAATGTTGTTTCCGATCCAAACAGTTTCCGAAACGAGATTGCCGGAACGCCGCCGGGACGTACAGTCACGTTGAGAATCTGGCGAGAGGGAAGCGAACAAGAATTGCGCCCGACACTCGGCGAGTTTACTCCGCAAGAACGCGCGTCGAGAACCACTGAAGAGACTTCACCCGAACAAAGAGGAAGTGACGAGGCTAAACTCGGTATTGCAGTGCAACCGTTAACGCCGGCGCAGGCGCAACAGTTGGGAATCAGCGCGGACACACAGGGATTGTTAGTGATGGAAGTAGATCCGTTTGGTCCAGCCGCGGATGCCGGAATTCAGCGCGGCGACGTGATTGAGCAAGCAAATCACCAACCGATCCGTTCCGTGGTTGATCTCCGGACAGCGGTCGAGCGGTCCGGGCAAAATCCTGTGCTGTTGCTTGTGAACCATCGCGGCACAACGTTCTTTGTGACGCTTAGACCGCGATGAGTGGAACGATTTAATCAGCGGGCGTTTTTTCGCGCTTGAGATCGATCGTTCCGCTGCGAATGTGAATATCACGCTGCGGATATGGCACCTCGATTTCGTGCTCCTTCAATTTGTCGTAGATGGCAAAATTCATCTCGCTGGTAAACTTGCCTCTACGATGGACCAACGTCGTGGTCCATGCACGCAGCTCGAACTCCAGTCCATTCTGGCCGAACTCGAGAAACCTGACACCCGGCTCCGGCGTTTCCAGAACCTCAGGAACGTTTTTAGCAGCTTCAAGTAACGCTTGTTCGACCTTCCGAATATCTACATTAGAAGCAACGGTCACTGGAATTCGAAAACGCACCTTGCGTTCGCTGTGGGTCCAGTTCACGACGTTTTCAGTGATCAGTTTCGAATTCGGAATGATGATATCGATGTTGTCGTTGGTTAAGACCGTGGTGCTCCTCGCGCCAATTCTCACCACGTCACCTTCGACGTCTCCGACGGCGATGCGGTCGCCAATCCTCACTGGTCGTTCAAAGAGGATAATGATGCCGCTGATGAAATTGCTCGCGATATTTTGTAAACCGAAGCCGATACCGAGGCCAACCGCGCCGGTAAGAATACTCAACGCCGTCAAATCGATGCCGACCGTTTGAAGAATAACGAGCAAACCGATGAAGAGCATCAAATATCGAACGATGCTCCCAGTTGCTTCGCGAATGCCCAAAGCGATACCGCGCCGGGCCAACACTCTGTTTACGAGGTTCTTGCCCTTACCGGAAATGTAAATAAGCAGGATCAGCAGCAGGAAAAAGTAGGCTACTGAGAGCAGCGTGATCTGCGTCTCTCCAAGTTTGAAGAGGGGTGTTTCCAGAAACCCCTTCAGTCTCGTGAGGATCGCTTTGATGCTTTCCATGAGGAGATTATAAACGTGAGGCGGTGAGCGTGATATCAGCGAGGCGCCAGGCATCGCGAAAACGTTTCTCTACTGCCTTCGCTTCTTGAGTTTTCCCCTGCGCCCGCAGGCTGGCAAGTAATCCATACAGCGACCAGCCGTTTTCAGGATGACGCTCCAGATCGGCGCGATATATTTTCTCCGCCTCCGCGGCCCTGTCGAGTTGCAGCAGTGTGGCACCATAGATTTGCCTGGCCGGATGATGCCAGTACGGTGGCTCCATGTAAGGGAGCTTGTCTTCAAGTTGAATCGCAGTGGTGAACTGGTGGTCCGTTTCAGCAGTGTATCTACGACGACCAGCGAGTTCGCCCGCAAGCACGTGTTTGCTTAGCACGATGAGTTTGTCAACGGGCAAAGGAAACCCTGGATCCGCTACTTTGATTTTGGGGTCCGCAACGATCCGTTCCAGAGCATCCAGCTGCCGCTGAGCAGCCGCAAGATTTGCTTTTGCGGCGTGGGCCATACCACGCGCGTGGTGAAACATGGCGGCCGCAAACAGTTGATCCGCGGGTGGTGTCTGTTCAGCCAGCACCTGATCCCACTTACCAAACCGGGCAAGCGTTAGGACAAACAGCGGACTGAAGCGTTTTCCTTCGGCGAGCTTCTGGTGGTCGTTCATGCGATCAATTTCGCGTGCAGTTCGAATTGAAAGCTCGCTGCGACCCTCCATTCCTGACGTATACCAAAGGAAGTGCTGATTGTGTGGATAGTAGGCGACCGGGTAGAAACCCTGAGCGCGGCATTGGGCAATGTACGACTGATCTGCCGCCACCGCCTTCTCGTTTGCGAGCGTCGCCCTGTGATAACGCCCCACTCGCAAATAGATGTGCGACGGCATATGGACCAGATGTCCTGCGCCTGGCGCAATCTCCCCAAGACGCTCGGCGCTTGGCAATGCGCGCTCAGGATAGGGGCTCGCTTCAACTGCATGTATGTAGTAGTGGTTGGCGCCTGGATGCTGAGGATCTTTGGCAATGACGAATTCGAGTGCTCTGATCAGCTCTTCCGTGACAGCCTTTGGCCGGCGATCCTCCATGTAATAGTCCCATGGCATCGTATCCATCAGCGCCTCGGCAAATAAGGTCGCTGTCTCCAAATCATCAGGGTATCGCTTCACCACCTCCCGCATCGCATTGGCATAAGCCAGATCGAGAGAGCGTCGATCGGCAATGGGCTGCTGGCTGTAGCGCGCTGCAAGTGCGTTGATAAGAGCCTTCTCTTTCTCCGTGACATTTGCCGCCAGCTGTTTAGCTTGTTGCAACGCATCCCAAGCCCGCGGCACGTCCGTCGCGGCCATCGGCTTATTGATGTTTGGTCCCAACGCGAGCGCTACTCCCCAATAGCACATCGCGCAGCTTGAATCGAGGCGGATCGCTTCCTGGAATGAACGGATCGCCTCTCCATGGTTGAACCCATATGTGAGTATGAGACCTTGATTGAAATACTCTTGCGCTTGGGGCGATTTTGTGGATATTGCGTACTGATGATTGCCTAGATCGTCAAAGAGCGGTGCACCACGTTTGCTTGCTTCACCATGTTTCGACTGTGCCGCGCCGTGGGCGATAAGCATGAGCGTAGCCGCCACTGCGCTCGCAATCCACAAAAGCGCTCTTCGCACACCTGCTCTTTGCATTTTCGGTCCCTCCGACATTTCTGAATTGAAAAGAACTCGGCAGGTTAACGAGATCGGCCTCCGAAGAAATCAGTGAAACCTCGCAACCAGCGTGAGTAATTACACGAAGGATAAGGGTATTTACTTACGCCCCTCTGTGTTTACACGGATTCACTGTGCGGGCACTTCTGATTACGATGGCTTCTGTGTCGGGCCAGGTTCGGGTGTGGCTTAACGAAAGGTCCGGCAATTCTCTGTGAATCTTCTTTTCAAGCTGAAACAGAAAGAAGGTGGAGAGCGGTGAGAGCGTTAGGGCAACACGCGGCAGGTGAGAGCAGGTTTTTTAGTTCCAGGTTGTCGGCACTTGCGATCCCCTGGAAGCGGGTTGCCCTATACGCATTGCTATGTGTTGGGTTCTTCCTGCTTGGATTCATGCCAATCTGGTTTAGAGCAACCCGCGCGATCGAGCAGCGTGACGCAGCTCAACGGGTCGTCCGTTTGGGCCAGCTTGAAAACACCCTGGCCGCCGCCCTTATCGACGTTCAGCGTGGCGAGTTTGAGCCGGCTCGGCAGCGTACCAACGATTTCTACACAAACCTACGCCGCCAGGTTGATTCGGTCGACACCTCTGTCTTCACTCCTTTCCAGCGTGAACGACTCAGGTCATTGCTAGTTGAGCGCGACGAGTTGATAAATCTGTTGGCCCGCAGCGATCCCGCCGCCAAAGACCGTCTCTTCAGCGTCTACGCTACTTACAACAAACTCGTAAATAATCGCGGTTAGCTCAATAGAAAACCCGCATTAACGTGGTATTTCTGGCTTTCGGAAAGGTCACCTTTTGCAATTAATCTCGACAGGAAAGCTTCGCAAGCTTCCTTAGTACACTGAACAACATTCCTATTACCGTTCTGTTCAGTGAGTTTCAATAGGGGAACAATGCAAGTTGTTGTAGTAGGAAAGGTTGAGAGTGGTGCCGAGGGCGGGAGTCTAACCCGCACGTTCTTTCGGACAACGGATTTTAAGTCCCGTGACCGGACCATTACCTAATCTTACGAAACGATATGAGCCAGTATTTACGCGCCTGGCGGTCGTCAAGGTATCGTTTCGGCTGGCTTTGTATCAGTAGGTCCCGCCACCATCTTAGCCCCATCTTTCGAAAGTCAGAAATAAAGGACGCGCAGCGAGTTGATAAGGCCTCCACCGCGTCCGTCGTTCGGCGATATCAGATCGCGCAACTTCTTCAGATTAGTCCTGCTTCTTGAAAACTGAAGTGCCCTTTGCGACTGACGATTACGTGATCCAGAACCCGCACGCCCAAAATCTTAGCCGCGCCAACGAGTTGCTCTTGTGTCTTGAGATCGTCTTCACTCGGTTGAAGATCGCCTGACGGATGGTTGTGAGCAAAGATAACGGCAGCGGCTCTGTCAGCAATTACATCTGCAAAAACATCACGAGGATGAACCAAGCTTCTGTCAAGTAAGCCAATGGTGACGACTCGCCTTTCGATTACCTCATTAGCGCCGTTGAGAGTGATACAGAGAAAGTGTTCTTGTGGTTTGCCAACTATGTCAAGCAGCAACGGTATGACATCTTCCGCACATTGAATTTTAATAGTGTCTTTTACCAAGTGGCGACGAGCTAGTTCAAATGCTGAAAGCACTTGCGATGCTTTCGCGAGGCCCATACCTGGCACTTCCATAAGATGATCGAGGCTGAGAGTTTCCTTTTGTTCGCAAATCAAATTCGCCACGTGTCGCGAAATGGCTCGAACGTCAATGCCAACAGTCCCCGTTCCCAGAATTGCTGCAACCAACTCTTCGTCGGTCAGCGCAGCAACCCCACGTTCACGCAACTTCTCCCGCGGCCGAACGTGTTCAGGAAGTTCCTTGATGGTTTTCACGTGAGGACCTAAATCCTTAACGAGGGAAATCCTAAATTCTTTTCTTTTAGCGCTCAGCACGCTTCTGAGCGGCGCTTTAAAACTGAGCTCTTCATCACATTATGCGAACCGAGAATACAGCAAAGTAGTCGGCGGACCGACAATTCGCTAGGGACCGAAAACTTTTCGCATTCGCATTGTGCCAGACGAGTCCAAAAATCTTAAGACGCGGTTCATGTCGTTTTCAGCAAATCGTCGACCCAGTCCAAGTGTCGATGCAGTTGAAGGTAAGACCGCGCAGCGGTACTAAACTCTGCCTGAGGGCCGAGCCTTCTTTTCATTCGCTCACTAATAATATTTCTTCCGTCTGCACCCGTGGGAAGCTCCTCGTATAGCCTCACGTCATCCGCAATCTCGTGATAGAGCTGTTCCCGCTTGGAATTCAAATCGGAGTGATCGAGATTTAGAAGGAGCAAACTCTTGTCAACTCGATCTGCCGCAACAGAGTCTGCAGAATGCATTGGGTTAATGATTGGCCTGCCAGTTGCCCCAAATACTATGAGATCGCAATCGTCCTTATTGCAGGGGTCCAAAATCACTGGTTTTTCTCTGCGCAGTTTGTTTCGACCGCTGGCGCGTTCTCCCGAACCTAGCAATGGGAATTTGTCGCCTTTGCCGCCAGCTGAACCGTACAACGGATTGTGTTGAGGACTGTTCGAGTACGGACATGCCACGCGATAATTCTGCGGATCGAAAGCCAGAAACCAATATTCGAAAATTGGTCGGTAATGATCGACAGTAAGAGCCGCTCCAACAATCTCGACCTCTGTGTACCAGCACTTCTTACCGAGCCTTCCAATCATCAGGTTCTTTACGCCTGACCATTTTCGGGATCCGTACAGTCGCACATATCGTTGACGTCCCGCTGGGGTCATCTGAGCGAATTTAGCCTGCGCTTTGAATATTAGTGCTTTTTCTTTCTTGCCAGCGACATCAGCGAATACCTGCTTAAGCAAAGTGGTGAGGGGTATGTAGCGCAAGGTTATTAAGCCTCTAATCGTCGGTACTTTTGGCGCAGAAACTCGGCATAATCAGGATCGCGTTCACTGACACCAGGTTTTACGATAATCTCTAGTTGTTCATTTAATTCCCTCAGCCTCTCTTTGTCTCCGTCGCTCAACTCTTCTTTTAGACTAATCTCTAATCGCTCATCGAGTAACTTTTGAGTTTCCTTGTCCAAACTCGAAGGCAATCCGAAGAATTCGCTGCTGCATATAAGATTGGCAATACCTTGGCCTCGCGGGTTTCTTATTGGATGTGTGAACATCGGCACATCGGGTGAGGAAGTCTGCGCCAACCAAACCTCGTCTCTCGTCATTCCAGAGATCATAACCGGGTCATGAGTAGCCATTAGTACCGTGGTCCGACTTAGCTGATCATCCTCAAACGCGTCACGGAGCATGGTTGGATATTCCCACGACCATTTTGGGTTAAGGTGAGTGTCTGGCTCATCAAGCAGAACGAGATTATCCTCTTGATTGCTTAATCTAAGAGCCCCAACGACTGCCACTAGTTGTTTCTCTCCTTCACTTAGCTGATTGAAGGCGAAATAGCTGTCGCTGCCGCGCAAGCGGTAATCTACGGAAACTAGGATTCCGGGGCCAGTAAGATATTGGAAAGCAACATACAAATTGTCGCCACTTCGAACTAGCCGACGAGCCAAGTCTCGAATAGTCTTACCTTCTATCTGATCACTGAACTTGTAAATACGAGTTTCCCTGTAT
>Ga0209485_1000013_pt1 | contig 87587 bp, 61 predicted proteins | sample NCAS100_FD_187516 | JGI IMG/M metagenome (GOLD analysis project Ga0209485, IMG submission 187516) | Agricultural soil microbial communities from Utah to study Nitrogen management - NC AS100 (SPAdes) (version 2) | ecosystem: Environmental > Terrestrial > Soil > Agricultural land | place: USA... | reverse complement strand
ACTCACGGGATCGAAAACTATCTTTCCTGCTTTGGAAGTAAACGACGACCAGCTATTACCGCCATTTGTGCTTTTAAGTATGCCCTGATCGGTACCGGCGTAGACCACTCCCGATGTATGCGGACTGACCGCGATCGAGCGGGCGAATGAAATCGACGGAAGGGGTTGCCATGTCGCCCCGGAATTCGTGGTTTTGAAAACTGCCCCCGGGGTCGCTGCGTCCGCTACATAAAGGGTCGAAGGGGTCAGCGGGTCGATTGCCAACGCGGTAGGGGCCAAAGGCGGCGAACCTCCTACCGGCGCCCAGTTATCTGCCCCATCGGTGGTCTTGAAGATCCGACTCACCGGTGAACAACAGCCCTCGAAAGCCACGTACAGCGTGTTCGGTGTATCCGGATCGATGACGAGACTATTAATTCCGCTGCTAATCAGTCCGTTGCTGCGGAGGTTCCAGGTAGCGCCGCCATCGGTCGACTTATAAACGCCGTTGGCGTTGAAACTACCAGCCGTCGCGTAGAGTGTGGAAGGTGAAGACGGATCGATGATCAGTGCACCCACACCGCCGGTCGGAAGACCGTTGTTCATTGCGGACCAAGTCCTGCCACCGTTGGTGCTTTTGAAAACGCCGACCACCGTTGCCGCGTAAACCGTTGAAGTTTGTGTGGGATGGATAGCCAGAGCCAAAGCTCCGGGTGAAGGGAACGAAACAGACGGCGACGTAGCGCCTCCTAAACCATAATTGTCGTTGCTCCAGGTCGCTGCGCCATCGACGCTCTTGTAAAGCCCGCTTCGGGTGCGCAGGGCGCCGGCCACGATGGGAAAATTAGCTGAGTCGGTGGATCCTGTTACGTAGGCGTTGTTTGCTGAGTCAACAGCGATGCCGCGACCCGTCTCAAATCCCCCTCCACCCAGACACGTGGAATAAGCCAAAGCTGATCCATTACTGGTGAGTTTAGTGACGAAAACGTCAAAGCCGGTGCATGCTTGAATCGGATTGGCGGTAGGGAAATTTGTTGAAGCAGTATTACCGGTAACATAAGCGTTGCCGGCAGAATCCGCGGCAATTCCGAAACCACTGTCCGCGCCACTCGCGCCACCGAGATAAGTTGAATAAATCAGTGAACCGCCAGGTGTGAGTTTAGAAACGAAAGCATCGAATGCATCACTGAATTGGGATCCACCGAAGATCGGTTGAAACGCATTTGCAAGCGGAAAGTCGCTGGAACCTGTTCTGCCCGTTACGTAAACATTGCCCGCACTATCCGTAGCAACGCCATTCGCGACATCGCAATTGCCGCCGCCTAAATAAGTCGAAAATGTGTATGACGGAACCGCCGGATTCAACTTCGTCACGAACCCGGTTCCGCAGTTGCTATTGAAAGTCACTGTCGAGCGGACGGCGTTCGTAAACGGAAAATTCAAAGAGGTCGTCTGACCTACGACCGCGATGTTTCCACTTGCGTCGACTGCAATGCCGTTCCCGCTCTCGTCCTTGTTTCCTCCGACGAGAGTCGAAAACAACAAACCAGAACCCGACGTATTTAGTTTCGTCACAAAAGCATCGGATGAACCACTCGCATTCGTCCCGGCATATATAACCGACGCATTACTCGGATCCTTGACGAGGACGCCAACAAACGGACTCCATAAACCGGTCTCGACCGTGGTCCAGCTACTTCCTCCATTTGTGGTTTTAATTACGCCGCCGCTGCTAGGTGCTGCGTAAACGGCTGAAGAAGTCGCGACCATTGCATTGATCACGACGTTCGGGACACCGTTCGTCAGAGGAGCCCATGAAGTGCCACCATTGGTGGTCTTATTAATGCCTCCTCCTCCTCCTGAAAATGTAGAACCATGGCCGGTATAGACCATTGAGGGATTGGCCGGATCGATGACGATGGCACTGACAGCTGTTGGATTGCCGCCGCCCATCCCGTTGTTCATCGCAGTCCAGACTCCGCCGCCATTTGTCGATTTGAATAGACCCTCGCTAAAGGTGCCGGCATAGATAGTCAGCGGCGTGGTTGGATCGATGGCGAGTACGCGGACAGGGGGAGTGCCGGGAACGCCAAAGTTGTTTTGTGGTATCCAGGTGCTTCCGCTGTTCGTACTCTTGAACACACCGTTGGCGGCGCCGACATACATTGTCGTCGGCGTTGAAGGATCGAACACGATGGAATTGACCGACGTGTTGCCGAGCGGCGCCGGATTAATCTGCGTCCAATTGCTGCCGCCATCCGTGGTCTTGAATAGGCCAGAAAAATTGCCGATGTAAACGACTAAAGAATTCGATGGGTCCACCGCCACCGGCCCGTTAAGGTTAAAACCCGACACGCCGGTGGCCTGCATCTTGGTCCAGGTCGTTCCGCCGTCAGTGCTGCGATAGAAACCGCTCGAGGTCGCCGCGTAGATCGTGTTTGGTGCGTTGGGAGCGACTGCGAGCCCAAACACATTGCCAAGCAGGCCGGAATTCTGATTGTTCCAGTTTGCCGCAGCATCAGTGGTCTTAAAAAAGTTGCTGTTTGTCTTTAAGCCGTTAACGATGGGAAAGTCGGATGCGGATGTGTTTCCGGTTACGTGAGCATTTCCGGCTGAGTCCACTGCGATGCCTAGTCCATTCGTCGTGCCATCAACACCGTTGAGATACGTCGAGTAGATCAGCGAACTCCCTGTCGCATTGAGTTTTGTGACGAATGCGCCGCTACGAGTAGAGGTGGACTTGAAGGCTCCGGGCGTGGTTGGAAAAGTCGTTCCGTCCGTGGTGCCGGTGACGTATGCGTTTCCTTGAGAATCGACGGCGATCCCGAAAGCAGTGTCGTTGCTACTGGATCCGAGCAGCGTTGAGTATGACAGTACAGGATCGATTACCAGCGGCTTGCTAGAATCGAATCGCTGGATTTTGAACCTGACTTCGTTTCCGTTAATGACATAGGTGCCTTTAACTTCACGGCGACTACCATTCTCGTCGAGCTGGTAGATCACAGGCTTGTGCAAACTAACTTCCCCGTGCTTTAGCCCAAGCAGTAGTTTCCCCGTCTTGTCGAGACGAATCTGGTCCGCGCCCTCCACACTAAATCGGATGAGTTTCGCATTCGCGCCGGCAGCCACGACGAAGTCGTACTCGAGCTCGCGCTGTTGGCCGTAATACACCACGTCGATTCCGGGATAGACGTCCTTGAAATACGCTTTTCGATAAGTCGGAACATTGCGTCGCCACTTAGCGGGATCGTTGCCGATGAAATAATTCACTTTGCCGGGTAGTTCGTCTTGTCCTGCCACCTGCGCCGAGGAACCGGCGCCGAGCAATTTCAAGCGCAAAACGGTACCTTCACGCACGTTTTCATCAGGAGCAGTGCTCGTCCGAGAGAGGTCTTTCAGCTTGTCTACTTGCTGGGTCCTCGGTTTATGCACTCTAAGAACAGTCTCGTTGGCCGTCAGAAAGAGATCGTAACCAGCGCCATGTGACATGAACTTCACTGCTTCATCCAACTGGCCTTTATTGATCTCAAAGGTGAGTGGCAACTGACCATAGCGTTTCGCGATTCTGGTTTTGTCCGTGGCGTTAAGCGGGTCGGCCAGCTGAACGGGTGAAGCTGTTGATGGAACGTTCTGGTCGTCTTTTTGCGCGCCGGCCAGAATCGCGCCTACTGAAACCGCAAGCAGGCAGACAAATCCAAGCATGAGCACAATTCGATTGATACTCGGGAGGGGGGGAATATTTAATTTCATAGTGACTAGAAGAGGACTAGTTATTCAGCAAAACGTTTCAGAAATGGACGGTATCTAATGTCGAGTTGAACGCCCGGGATCGAGGCTAAACTGAGGTTCATTTTCCCTGTACTCCGGAAAGATGTCAACGAGGAAGAATTGGACAGTTGGACAATTTCTGAGCCATCTTCGTAGCTATCAATAAGAAGGAACCTTATTACCTGGGCCTGGCCCGAGACAGGCTTGCATAAGTATTCCAACGGCGCCTCTTCGCTGCTATATTTCCGCCATGCAACTCTCGGAAGGTGCTTCCCTTGGACCGTACAGGATCCTTGGACGCGTGGGCGCCGGCGGAATGGGAGAAGTTTATCGCGCAAAGGACACAAGACTCGATAGAGAAGTAGCGATCAAAGTTCTCCCCGAAGGATTTTCGAAGGACCAGGTAGCCATAAAACGCTTCCGAAGAGAAGCGAAGGCCCTCGCTTCGCTTTCGCACCCAAATATCCTCACGGTTTATGACATCGGCGAGCAAGATGGCGTGATTTTTGTGGTAATGGAGTTGTTGCAGGGCGAAACACTCCGCAGCCGCATGAGAAGGGATCCTCCGTCCTGCGGCCTGGCAATTGAGATTATAACCGCCGTAACGCAAGGACTTGTCGCAGCGCACGCGCAACGCATCATTCATCGAGACTTGAAGCCGGAAAACATCTTCATCACTAAGGATGAACAGATCAAGATACTCGACTTCGGTCTCGCCAAAAGATTTTATCCCGACGGTATTGAAGACCGAGCTAACCTGCCAACTCTGACTCAGGAAACCGACGTCGGCGTCATCCTTGGCACTGTACCTTACATGTCGCCCGAACAGGCTCGCGGAGAAGAACTTGATCCAAAGACCGATATCTTCTCGACCGGGACAATCCTGTATGAGTTGTTAACGGGCAAGTTACCGTTCAGTGGACCATCCGCCGCCGTTACTCTGCATAAGATCATTTATGAAGATTGCTGCGCTCCTTCCGCACTGAAGCGAGATCTTCCAAAACGGGTAGATCCGATTGTCCAACGCGCGATGGCGAAGAAAAAGGAGGACAGATACCCGTCAACTTCGGAATTGCTGAAAGAACTAAAGCACTATGTTGCTGGTTCAAACATATCAACTCAGAAGATGGAAATACGGCGTCCACGCCGCCTTATCACACGGCGACGTGCAATTACGGCTCTCTTAATCGCCCTGCTCGTTATTCCACTTGCAATTTGGTTCTTCAATCGCCAAGCAAAGATACGATGGGCCCGAGAGCAAGCACTGCCGCAGATCGAACGGTTGCTCGCAAACAGTTGGCGAGATTCCACAGACGCGTATGCGCTCGCGGAGGAAGCTGAAAAATACATTCCAACCGACCCCGCACTGACCGCTCTTTTCGCAAAGATCTCTCTGAAGATAAATGTTACAACCGAACCGTCAGGTGCGGCGGTCTATGTAAAGGACTACAAATCTCCAGACGCTGAATGGAAGTTCGTTGGCTTGTCGCCAATCAACCAGTTGAGAGTTCCCATCGGCATTCGCAGATGGAAAATCGAAAAGGAAGGTTACGAAACTGTTCTGGCCGCTGCTACCACCTTCAATGTCGATATCTCACGCGAGAACCTGGTGGTTCCTTACGACCTTTCCAGAGTTCTGGATGAGCAGCGAAGCGCACCCAAGGGCATGGTCCGTGTCGCTGCAGCAAAAACAAAACTTGGACCATTTGAAGACTTTTATATCGACCGCTACGAAGTAACTAATCTCGAATACAAGAAGTTTGTGGATAGTGGTGGTTATCGAAAAAAGGAATATTGGAAACATGCCTTCACAGAGGACGGCAAGTTACTCAGTTGGGAAGAAGCGATGGCGAGGTTCGTGGATCAAACAGGTCGTGCAGGACCGGCAGGATGGCAGGCGGGAGATTATCCGGCAGGGCAAAGCAATTTTCCCGTGGGGGGAATTAGCTGGTACGAGGCGGCTGCTTATGCGGAGTTTGTCGGTAAGCAATTGCCGACAGAAACTCATTGGCATCTCGCCACTGGTGGCGCAACTCCGTTGATACTATTTCCGCAGCTCGGTGGCTTCGCCGTTTTTGCTCCCTTCAGTAATTTTCAGGGTAATGGTCCAGTCGAAGTGGGTAGTCTTTCGGGTATCACTGCGTACGGCGCGTTTGATATGGCTGGAAACCTCAGGGAATGGTGCTGGAACGAAACCGAGAAAGGCAGGCTTTTGAGAGGAGGCGCGTGGGGCGAAAATACTTACAGTTTCAGTGATCTGAGTCATGCTCCTCCCATGGATCGTTCAGTCAAGAACGGTTTCAGATGTGCTTTATATATTAATTATCAGAAGATACCGGGAACCGCATTTGCGGCGGTGCAACTACCTGAAGTGAAGGATTATTACAGTGAACAGCCTGTTGCAGACGCCGTATTTCAGGTTTACACAGACAATTTCTCTTATGATCAGTCCCCCCTCGCTGGGCGAGTGGAATCGAAAACGCAAAATCCCGAAGGTTGGGTGCATGAGACAGTTTCGTTCGATGCTCCGTATGCGGGAGAGCGAATCATCGCCCATCTTTTTCTTCCTTCGAACTCTCCACCGCCATATCAAATCGTAATTTATTATCCGGGTAGCGCATCGTATTTAAAAGAATCGAGCAACGATATAGAGGCTTACTACGAGTTTCGCCTGTTTCTATCGTTCATTGTGAAGAACGGCAGAGCAGTTCTTTATCCTGTCTATAACGGGACATTTGAACGAAGGAAGGATGGATCGTCTGCAACGGGTAATAGCTCATATCAGTTCGCGGAGTTCCTGATTCAGGAAGTCCAGGATTTCAGAAGATGCATTGACTACCTTGAAACCCGGGCCGATCTTGATAGCAACAAAATTGCTTATTACGGAATGAGTGCTGGGGGTTGGCGAGGCGGCATCATTCCAGCGGTAGAGGATCGTGTGCAAGCCAGCGTCCTGGTGGCAGGCGGATTTAACCGCAACGAACTGCGACCCGAAATAGCGCAGATTAATTACGTCCCTCGCATTCGTATTCCAACTCTGATGTTGAATGGAAAATACGACACGATCCATCCCTATGAGAAGTCGATCAAGCCCATGTTCGATCTTTTGGGGACGCCAAAGGATAAAAAAGAACTGAGGTTGTACGAGACTGACCATATTCCACCACAAAACGAGTTAGTCAAAGAAACATTAGCGTGGCTGGATAGGTACCTCGGGCCAACCAGATAGTGCTTGGACCATTTGCGCTCCACTCACGCGACCGATCGGCGGGGCTGTTTAGGGCCTGGATCGGCTTTGCGCAAAAAGTCGCATTCTGATTCGTTTTCTCTGCAGGCTTTGCAGAAAAGTAGCTAAGAATAGACCTTGGTCGGGATTCGATTCCTCTCTGCGGTCTCTGCGTATCTCTGCGTAAATATTTCTCGCGACTATAGTTAACGCAGAGATCACAGAGATACGCAGAGACCGCAGAGAAGAAGCAAATAGTTGTATAAAACACTTTTCGTGCAAAGACGGTTAAACGCAGAGAAAGCAGATATACAGAGGACCGGCAAAGAAGACTTCTTGCAAGAACTTTTTGTGCAAAGCCGCCTGGACCATCTGCCAGAGTGGGATCGTCGCACTACTGCGGAACCAGAGTCTGACGGTAGCAGTTTGATCCGAGGACTCAGGTAGTGAAACAATGCGCCTGCACTCCCCAATGCAAGTACGACCATGCCGGCCATGACAAAACTAAAATCTTTCGTCCTCTTATTGTTCCTCGTCATGTCAGCGTATGCACAAACTTCCATTCGTCCCGAGGTCCAGGTCAAACTAACTTTTGCAGAGCCCAGGAGTGTCTACAAGATCGGCGAACCGATTAGGCTCGTCCTGGAGTTCACCGCCGACCGCGAAGGCTATGTTGCTGAGGTACTGCCGGACGCGAAAGAGCAGTCGACTGATACTGTCGTCATCTCACCTGAAATCGGAGTCACACGTTGGCTCGATGAGATGACGGATCGGTTTCGTTATCTCAGGGATGTTATTTCCACAGCAAACCTGTCCAACGTCCCGAAGCGTGTCGAGCTCATACTCAACGACACTTTGAGATTTGATAACCCGGGTCGTTATACGGTCAGCGTAACAACTCGTCGAGTCACGAAAAACTCAAAGCTAAATTCTCGACCATTGACCCTCACAACGAATTCGATCACTTTCGAAGTCGAGCCCATGAGCGTCGCTGACGAGACTGCGGAAGTAAAACGCCTTTCTGATCTCTTGGCCGCGAAGCGCAACTGGCAAACGGAGGAGGAGGTTGGAAAGCTGTTGTCGTTTCTCACCGGTGAACCGTCGACTCGCGAGAAGGTGCGGCTTTTCCTTGATCTGGATGAGCGAAGAGGGAACCTCAACTCACACCTGTGGTACGGATTGTTTATTGCCAGCGATCGTAAGTTGGCACTCAAACTACTCGAAGCGGGTATGCGCGATCCTAACACCGAGGTGAAAACGCAATTGCTCCACGCCGTAACTAGACTCAGCAGGTTGGTCACTGACGGGGTGAGGATGGATAAACCTCTCGATGTAACTCCGATAACGAGTCCAGAAGAAGATCCTCGCACTCGTGAGATTCGAGATGCTTATGTCGTCGAGCTGTCGGCGGGTTTGGCCAAGCGAAAAGACAAGGCTCTAACAACCACGGCAATAACCATTGCTTCAAACCCGCCCAAAGATCCCCAGGCGGCGAACGTTGGCTCGCGTGAGGCGCGACGGATTCTCATTCAAAAGTTCGACACGTTGCATGTATTTAGTCAGGAGTGGCTTCTACGTCAGGATTGGGACGAGCTGCGCGATCGTTCAATGATTCCTGTGTTCAAGCGGGTGCTATCGACTGGTCCAGGTCCTGCGCACAAGCACCTCCACGAGGCGGCGCTGAAGTTATTGATTGAGGTAGCCCCCGATGAAGTGCGCCCATTCGTAGTCGCGGAAATACGCGATCCTAATTCGTTCGTGGATGTAAAGTTGCTGGGCAGTATCGAGGAGAAGTCGTTGCCGGAAGCCGATGCATCTTTGCTCGAACAAATTCGTCGTCTTGCCGCAGTACCGGACAGACGCGGTTTTGTTCATCTGAAACAGAAGACATCTCTGCTGGTGCGGTTTGGGACTGAGGGGATCTATCAGGAGTTGATGGACCTTTATCAGACAGCGGGAGCAAAGTTGTATCCAGATTCCCAAGCAGGACTGCTCGCTTATTTCGTAAAGCACAATGAACGAGAAGCTCTTCCGTTAGTAGAACAAGTAGTTTCTGAGTTGAAGCCGGACCAGGATCCTGCTGTGCTTCGTGAATTGACGGCGTTGCATTACTCAGAGGCAATCGGTGTTTTGGTGAAGAAGCTTTTGGTGACGAACGATCGCTCATGGGCAAGCAATGCGGCCTACTTGATTGGGCTCCATGGATCGGCCGATGACAAACAGGTGTTGGAGGCGCGACTGAAGCGTTGGCAGGAGGAGTGGAGGAACCGAGTGGTAGAAGCCGACGATCAACAGCAGGGCCGAATCGAACGCGAACTCATCTGGGCTTTGATTCACGGCAAGTCGTGGAAACTTCCTCCCGAGCGTATGCGGGAGCTTCAGCTGGGCTGTATCACACAGCTGTGCAAACAGAGCAATCCGATTCGTTGAGTGTAGGCCGCAAACAGTGATACGGCCGGTCGCAACTTGATTGTCAACGGGCAGGCATTAGCGAAATCTGCCATGCTATAAACGCGATGAACCCAAGCACGATAATCAAAACCACCAGCACCACTGGCTCCATTCCCAAAAACTGCTTTTCTTCGCGGCCCTCAATAATGTCCTTAGGGACATTTAAATTCACATTGTCCACGACGATCGCACCATAATCCTGGTTTGAGTTGCCATTAGTCGCATCGGGATGGCGGCCGATTTGCTGTTCAGCGGCCGGCTTGTTCTGCTCCTCGAGGGGAGCAAGCTGAGCAGCCAACTGATCTGTATCGCCTTTCCTGCGTTTGTGCTTCCGGGAATGCGCTTTTGGCGGTGGTTTTTTCATATCCATTTCACCTTCTTCAAGTACCGGTAAAGCGCAAACCCGACGAGCACCATCGAAAGGAGTGCAAAAATGTAGCCAAAGCGCCACTTTAACTCGGGCATCAAATCAAAGTTCATCCCATAGATACCGGCGATGAGTGTCACAGACATCAAGATGGTTGAGATCGAAGTTAGCCGTTTCATGATCATATTCATTCGATTACCTGACACGGAAAGGTAGGCGTCCATAGTTGAACTGAGCATGTCGCGCAACGTGTCAACCGTGTCAGCTACGCGGATGAGATGATCGAACACATCCTGAAAATAGACATAGGTCCCACGAGAAAAAATCTGCTGTTCGCGTCTCAACAGAGTATTAAAAACGTCGCGAAGCGGCGCTACAGCGCGCCTCAGATAAAGCAGCTTCTTTTTTATCCCAAAGATATCCTCAATTGCCTCGGCCCTGAATTCGCCAAAGATCGAATCCTCGAGAGAGTCCATACGTTCACTGATGATGTCGAGCAACGGAAGGTAATCGTCTACGATTGCATCGATTAACAAATAAGCAAGCAATCCGGATCCTTCTTCCGCACGGTCCAACCACTCAACCCACAGGCGCCGAGCCGTTTCGATGGCGCGAATAGGACGGCTGTGCACAGTGACAAGATAGTTCTTCCCTAAAAATATATTTAGTTCTCTTAACTCGAGGCGGTCGTTTGGACCTGCGAGTTCGGCTTCATAGAGCACAATGAAATAGTATCCGGGATACTCTTCGACCTTTGGACGTTGATGTTGGTTTTGACAGTCTTCAATGGAAAGATGGTGGAAACCAAATTCCTCGGCGAGTTCTTCAAAGTCCTTGCTGGTGGGATCGGTTACGTCGGCCCATATGACGTTGTCACCTATCTCGCGAAGCTCGCTAATGTCTCTAGCGATGCAGTTCTCCGTGAACTGCCTGGAGTTGCTATTTAAACAGACCGTCGTAATCACTTAGAACATTCCTTTTCGCGGCGTGATCAATCAGTGGCGCACTTCGTTCGCGAATGCAAGGGTACGTTACCCGAAGTCATAGACCAACCCAACGGTGAACGACTTTTGCAACAGCCTCCTCGCATTCAGCAGCGTCTGTCAATACGGTGCTCGTAGAAAATGCTAATAACCGTATTTCGACCGTTTGGTTGAAACTAATCATAACCGTATGTTTAGCGATTTGGTCATTCCCAGACAACTGATTCACCTGCTAGTCACTGATCGTTGGTGACTTCAGCTAGCACATCTGCGATGAAGGCAAGCAACTCATCGAGCGAGTGAAACCTTTTTGCCCTACAGGATGCAACGTGCTCAATCTTGCCCTCAAATCGCCCGGACTCAATATCGGTTTCCGGTCGAAACTGTATAACGAAAGCAGCTCTGTATTGCCATTGGTCCATAAAACGATACACAACACGGTGAAGGTAAGTAATGAGTCACACGCCTGGCATTCTTTCATTTAGTTCGAAATCCTTGTGCGGGAAGTGGCCTTACGAACTGGTCCGAAGAATGCAACTTCGTTGCGGAAGAGATGAGCGATTGTTGACGTTTATAACTGGTTGAAGCCCGAGGTTAAGACGGAACCAACTGCCGAAGCGCTTGCCGACATTCACCGGCGCCTCCTCTTAAATTCGTCAATCCATGACTCGACCGTTTTCTTCGTTTTCGACTCAGGATTCCGTTGAAGATTTTGGTTCGGTTCTGCCTCGGATCTAACATTATGGCGTTTGACGATCCTAACTACGGGCTTCTTTTGTAACTTCATCATTCATTCCTTAACACGTCGGTGCAGCGCGAGGGTTTCTGAGTAAACCTTGCGATCTATAGCCCATTACTTTCCATTCGCATTGAGAAGTTTGTCCTTGTAGATCGCAGCAAAGAGCACCTTTGCCATGTCGTAATTGATCGACTTGAGCAAACTGTAGTGTTGTAGCGCTAAGCCTCGCTCACCTTGGTTAAGGTAGAGAAAAGCCAGGTTGTTGTGAGCCTCAGCCAGATCTGGTTTGAGCAGGATCGCTTGCTTGTATGACTCAATCGCCAACTTGTGTCGACCGGCCTTGCTGAACATATGTCCTAGATTGTAGTGAGCCTCGAACATATCCGGGCTAATCCGAATTGCTCGTTGCAAAGATTCAATCGCCTGGTCGTAACGCCCAAGAGAGATAAGGGACAAGGCAAGATTGTTGAGAGCTATGGAGTAATCAGGTCGTAGTTGTATGGCTCGTTGATATGCAGCAATCGCCTCATTCACCCGACCAGCATCATTGTAGAGATAACCCAGGTTGTTATGGAACTCGGAGCGGTTAGGTTCGAGGCGCTGGGCGTGCTCAAGAGATTCAATGGCTGCTATCGGCTGGTCCAACTTGAAGTACGCAACGCCCAAATTGTTGTAAGCATCTGCCAGCGCCGGGTTGATAAGAATAGCAGCTTTGAGAGCTTCGACGGCCTCCTCATGGCGATCCAATGCGGTATAAGAAAAGCCCAGCCCGCTCAGAGAATCGGCATTGTTCGGTTTCAGCTGAAGCGCACGCTTGAAGCACGCTATTGCTTCCGGATAATGTTGCGTCTTGTTGTAAGAAACGCCCAGGTGATGGTGCGCATCTCTGAAGCCCGGGTTAAGCAGCAGCGCTTGTTTGAAAGGGTCGATTGCATAGGCAAAGCGATCCTGAGCCTGATAAATGCGAGCAAGATTATAGTGGGCAACGGCCAGCTCGGGCCGGAGCTCGATTGCTCGTTTCAGCAGTTCGATTGCTTCCTGGTATCGTCCGGACTCAGCCGCAACGACGGCCTGGTCGTTCAGCGACGGAGTTTCCTTTAAAGTGCGATATTCACTCTGGTTCGCTTTGGCAAATGCAATCGGTGAAAGCAGCGCTGCAAGTACCGTCACTGCGAACAGAGCAAGTCGTTTACCTTCGATCATGTACCACCTCAAACTTCCTCACCAACTGTCCCGTCTGAGTAATGTCCGTTTTCTCTGACTCGCAGGGCTCGAGGGTAGAGCTGGGTCTCGTACAGCCACACTTCACCCTTTGAAGCCAGGAGGGTGACTCCGAGGAGCCACCCTTCTGCTCCTTCACAAGAGCAAGGCCAGCTAAAAAACGTAGCGAAGCTGAAACTGCCCTATCCGTCCGGCGTTCACGTTACCAATGTTGAGATTGCCCGAATTGAACCGAAAATCATTGAACGTCGTGTCTGTCACATCACCGGTGCCTGGGGCAAACTGAGGGGTATTTAGCGCATTGAAGTAGTCAAAACGAATCTGGAATCGATCAGCCTCCAACCTGGTGAAGCCGAGGTCGAATGCTTTCGTCAGGCTGAGATCCATGCGGTTCTGTCGTGGGCCGCGCAACGTGTTGCGACCAGCGATGCCAGTCCGAAGAGATTCGCTGACGAGAAAGCGAACGTCTTCGGGATTTACTGGATTACCGTTGAGATCGGTGAACCCGGTCCGCGACGTGCGGCCGGAAATGAAGTTCTCAGAGATGAAATTGGAGAAACCAACAGAGTTGGCTGGCGCATTCGGATTACTGACGATGGGTCGATCATTAAAGGCGCTGCCATCGCCGTTTAGATCTATGCCACCGACGAACGGCGTTTCCACAAAACCTGATTGCAGGCGATAGGTCCCGCCAATTGAGAATCCGCCCAGCAGCGCGTGCCCAAATCCTGATTTAGCGAGTGATGGAACATCGTAAATGAAGGTCGCAACAAACCGGTGTGGGGCATCAAATGAAGCCCTACTGCGGTCTACGCTTCTATCGAAAGGGTCCGAGCCAACGCTGGCGCCACCAGTCGTCACAAACACTTCGCTGTTAACGTTGTCGATTGCCTTCGAGAACGTGTAGGCGAAGCGCAGCAAAAGCCCATCGTTGAAGCCACGATCAAGACGGGCTTGCAAGGAGTTGTAGCTTGAGTCACCGCCGTTTGTACGCGCAACGACGGAACCACGATTTGAAAAGGCTCTGGTGAGCGTGTTAAATCCGCCGATGCCGGGATTCAGCTGTTCATTTATGAACAGCCGCGTTCCGCGTGAACCAACATAAGCGACGTCTGCGATGAGGCTAAAGGGCAGCTCGCGCTGCACGCCGAAGTTGTAAACATATGTTTGCGGATTGACCAGATTCTGCGGAATAGTACTGACGTTCGCGAACGGATCCGGAGTTCCGAATGTTGGCAGCGAGTCAAAACCAAACTTGGCAATACCACGCGGGTCAGTATCTGCGGGCAATGAAGCACCGAGGTTCGTTACGCCAAATGAGTTTGGCACCGTGCCCGCCGTGTTGCTCAGAATGTTGTTGAAGAAGAAATCGTAGTTAACCGCGAAGCCGCCGCGGATTACGGTGTTGTTTTCGCCAAGCAGTCTTTTGAAGAAACGCGGCTGGTAAGCGAAGCTAAATCGCGGCGCGAAGTTATCGTTGTCGCGTTGTTGGCGAACGACGGTCTCGACAGCCTGATCGAAACCACCAAAAGCCGGAAACGGGATGGCATTGAATGGTGTACCGTAGTTTTCATAACGCAGCCCGAGGTTCAACGTTAAGTTTTCTTTGATACGCCAGGTATCGTTGATGAAATAGTTTTGGTAGAAAGCGTTGGGGAAGATCACCGGGCTGCCAAATTGAATCGTGGCCCCGCCTTCACCTCGACCCGAGAACCCATCCAAAAAGTTTCCAAAGGCATTGAATCCGCCCCCACCGGCAAAAGTAAGAACGCCACGCGAGTTGAACGGTATTGCCTGGCTTGAGCGCTGAATGTTCACATCCGCACCAAACCTCAGCGTATGGTTCCCCACTGTGTACGAAAGGGTGTCTTGTAATTGATAGTTGTTGAAGAGGCGACCTTGTGGGAAACCAGCGGGAAGTCCTACGGACGTTATCCCCTGACCCAGGCCGCCGCCGGTGAATGAAAAAACCGGACCTTCAATTCCAACCTGCGGATCGCGCGGCGCAAACTCCACATTGAAGCGCCCAAACCCAAAGCGAATTTCATTCGTTGCTCGTGTCGAGAGGCTGCGTGTGTAATTGAAGTAAAAGTTTTGCACTCGACTTGGCACGTCAACTTCAAATCCGGGAAAAGGTGAAGTATTTGCGAATTGATTGCTGAAGATTTGATCATCAAAAACGTAACGAAATGCGAGACTGTCTTTTTGTGTCGGCGTCCAATCAACTCGTGTCAGAAACTGATGGTCATCAGCTGGCTGCGTGCTGTTAATACTTGTTTCGCCAAACTGGATGTCGGGGCGTCCGTCGCCGATCGCAACCTCAGAGATCTCACGCTCGCCGCGCAAGTTCCCAATGGTGCTCAGAAAGCGGTCAAGATTTGGATTGGTACCAGCTGGGAAAAGCGAACGAAGCGTGGCAAACCCTGATGCCGTCGGTACGCGAACTCGTGCATCCGTAGCTGAACGGAAACGATCCGCCTGGTATGTGCCAAAGAAGAAAAGTTTGTTCTTCTTGATTGGACCACCGAGCGAAAACCCATAAGTGTTCTCAACAACCACAGGTTTTCTTGTGCTGTCGGCTCGCTGGCTGGCAGTCAATGAATTGAAAGAGCTGTTATTGATCACATCATAGGCCGACCCGTGAAACTGATTCGCTCCACTGCGAGTGACGACATTTACTACTGCGCCACCGGCCCGGCCAAATTCCGCTGAATAGTCGGATTGAAGGACGGTTACTTCGCTGTAACCATCACGAAGGGCGGGAATGTAAAACTGTCCAGCAATCGAGTTGTCGTTGTTATCAAGACCGTCAATCAACTGGTTGTTCGAGCGCGCCCGGAGACCGTTAACCGAAAACTCATTGCCTTGAACAAGGCCGCCAGCAAGCGGGCCAGGATCAACAACGCCGGGCAATGTGAATACGATGCCGGCGGGGTTGAGAGCGGGTACGGGCAAATCAGTTATCTCACGATTGCTGAGCGTGTTGATTCGCGCTCCATCCTGAGTCTGAAGAATGACGTCACTGCCGGAAGTAATGTTTACCACTTCCGACCTCATACCTATCTCAAGCCGAAATGAAAGCGTCGTGGTTTGTGAAGCGACCACGTTCACGTCTTCACGCGTCGCCGTCTTGAAGCCATTCTGGCTAATCTCCACTTTGTAATTGCCGGGATCAACCGCGTCGATGCGGAACCTTCCGTCTGCATCGCTAACAGTTTCTCGTGTGATTCCGGTACTTGCGTTTGTAATCTTCACGCCGGCGCCTTCGATAATTGCGCCGTTGGAGTCAACCACGTCGCCGACAATAAATCCCTTGCTGGTTTGTCCAAAGCCGCAAACACTGAGAACCAGCGACGCTACAACGGCGGCAACGATCCTGAACATAATTCTTGTCACGACAGTAATCTCCTAATGCAAAAGTTTTTCAGCCGGGGAGACTGCGTCTGGAGGGTTTTGTCTTAGGCGGGTCGTACCTGGTGCCCGCTTCACACTTGAACTCAGCAAGCCTGGTGCTGAAGATCAAGACTTGGATCTTGAGCACGCGATTCGTAGCTTGCGTGCCGCGGTGGTGTTTTCTTTTTGAGCAAACGGCGCAACCTCATGCGGGCTTTATGCAACTGCGACTTCGATGTCCCGACTGCACATCCCAACATCTTCCCGATCTGCTCGTGTTCGTAACCTTCGACGTCGTGGAGAACAAATACGGCGCGATAACCTGGTGCCAATTGCGTTATTGCTTCGTCAAGGGAGATGCGATCAAGCAAGGACATCCGGGCCCAGTTCTCCGTCCCGACCACCACTTGAGTCGGAGGATCCTCTACCGTTCGCTCGGCCCTGACGGCAGCTTTGCGAAAGTGCATAAGCACCTCGTTCACCGTCAGCCGGTGCAGCCAGGTACTAAATGACGCTTCGCCGCGAAAGGTCTTTAGCTTCCGGAAGAGCTGCACGAAAACATCCTGTGTCAGGTCGTCAGCCTCTGATACATTCCGCGTCATTCGCAGGCAGAGCCTGTAAACGCGACGGTTATAACTCCTGTAAAGCTCCTCGAAAGCTGTCACGTCGCCGTTAGCGGCAAGTTGTACGTTTGGATCTACTGTAAACATCGATTCACTCCTGGATTGACCTCGACCTTGCCGACCGAATTAGTCCAACATTCCGGTCGAGGCCAGCCGATGGACGAAACATTTCCTCTCAACGTGTCAACGTAAGCCAACCACCAGGGGCACCGTCTCGACGAGTTTTGGCTTTCGTGGGCCATGTGCAAGTTGTTCGATTTCGCGGCGTGACTTTGGTAAGACTCGCCCCGTAGTAGCTCCTGCCGGCCATACCTGAAAAAGGAAATACTGATCTCCGTAGCGATGAAAAACTAACGTGCCTTTGTCGTTCGGCTTCGAAACCTCAACCGGGTTCGTTAACGAATAGACACTGGCTCCTTGAGCGGTGCTACTGATCAAGATGACGCTATCGCCTGAGCCTACCTTTGCCCGAACAATGGAGTATTCGCCGGCCGGTAGCTTTTTATTCCTCACGATAAAATCAAACGGAATGTTTGCTTTGAGCTTAGAGGTTAAGGACTGCCCCTGTGCGGATCCGACCGCGAGGACCATCGCCGTCATAACCAGGACGCTGATCTTTGTTACGGTCTGTGCAAAATGCTTTTTCATACAATCTCCTATCTGTAATTAGTAAATGGAGGATATTGTTAATAAGAACTGCAGTCATAAACTTGCGGTAAACGTTCGGTAACGTTTTAGGCTGTCGAATGCTCTCTCGTGTGTAGCGTTCGCGGCGATGACGTTTGGTCCACTTGTTACGCGCCACGGCCTACTGGTTCCAAGGCTGCTCGAATCCGTGCAAGGTGGTGATAGCTGTGCCGCACAGCGTGATCCTCAAGGAGAAACTGACACGTGAGCGGAGCATCGGAGTTGAGTGACACTGGGGCTGCCTGATTGAGATCCTCATCATCGAGAGAACGGATTGCGACCGCTGCTGCGCTGCTGTTCCGACGCAGAAGATCCAAGGCTGCCTCTTTCGTGACACCCGCATACTTCTTCGCGTGTTCGGCGTTCATTTTGTCGACGGCGGTCGATGTCACATCCGTCACTGGCTTGCCTTCCGCAACCATTTGGGCCAACTGAATCTCAAGCGGATAAACGCTGGCTACGTGGTGCACGATGACACCGATAGTGCGTCCGTCCCTCGGTACACTCATCTGCCATTCGACGTCAGAAAGCTCGTTCGCCAAGGCGGCGAGTTCACGCGCGCCGCGTTCGAGGCGATCAGCAAGGTCATTAGTACGTTTGCTCATATTCCGTTTCCTTTGATTTGGTTAGTAGCGATCGTTAAGTTTCGTGTTTGGCACTGAACGTGAGAAGCAAGTCCGGCAGATGTGCATTGGGCCCCCCCGAACCCAACACACAAACTCCTTGCAGGGCATGCACAGGCTCACTTCTCACGTTCGCGGAGACTAAGTCCGTGCTTGGTCGTTTCCGGACTCCGTCCCGTGAGGGTCATGGCGACGAACCGCTCAGCTTTGGGGCCATGTTGGATTGGTCCAATATTGAAACCCCAACCCAGGCGACTCGTGACCTTTCTTAATTAGCGGACTTTGGCTCGCCGTAGAGGAAGTCGTCCATCACTACGACGTCTTGAATTCCGTCGTCATTTAATCCCGAGATCACATTGCCGCTGATGATTCGCACACGGGCAATGCGAGCGTCGGAAAACACGACTCCGAAGAACGATTGGCCTCCATTTCCAGGAGAAGCGGGGACAAAGCTACTGAAAAGCAATTCGCCATCTCTGCCGAAGTACTCGATCAGCGTGCTGGCGTGACGGTTTCCGAGCTTCTCGCCCGGTCCGCTTCCATCCGGCTGATCCACATCAGTAAAGACAGCACCAAATCCTTTGGTTGTTGCTGGCATGTTGTTGCCGCCAGGTACGAAGAAATCAACGTCCGTGATGTGGCCGCCAATGGCGCTGAAAAGCCGAAATTGGCTGAACGCCTTGAATATCGTTCCGTAGGTTGGGTTATTGAAGAAACTTGCGAGACCTGCTGGTGTTGCCTGGACAAACCCGGAACCGTCAGGGGTCGAGAAGAGCGCTCCGCGCGTGACCAAGAATGTTGAGAGTGGATTTCCGCTGACCGCCGTGTCCAGGTTATTGGCCGCACCGTCCCAGTTGATCTCACGACGACCGCTTTCCTTGGACGCGTTATTCCCATTGTTTGGCTCGCCGAGAGCAATTCGATATTGGGCCACTGATTCCTGAATCGAAGCGACCGATGGACCGGCCGCCTGAAACACTATCGGCGCGCTAAAGTTCTTCGTTGTTACCGGAACCTGCGCATGCGCCTGGTGAATTGAAAGCGACCCCAAACCTGACAGCAAGATAAAAGCAACTCCCGCCGTCAGAAGCATAGTTTTTTTCATAGTTGCTACTCCGTTTATGAGCTCTGATTTCTGAACTTCTCTTGAGACGTCATCCATTCATCAGGCGAGGCCGAGCATAGTGGAGGTGTTTGAGGGAGTCATGATCTTGTTGTAAATGTGAAGTAACGTTTCGGTAATGCAAGGGAAGTGAATGCCGGCGCGTTTTTCAGGCCACCGTACGATGAACCAGTCGAGGAGCTAATCGACCACGAACAATTTGGCCCCACTATCTGTATGCGAACGGTGAGGTTCGGAATTGTCTGGCACCTGGTAGCTCATGCCTGACGTGATAGTAAGTTCGCGACCATCCTGAAACTCAGTCTGGAGTTCACCCTCCATGCAAAAAATGATATGCCCTTTACTGCACCAGTGATCAGCCAGGTAACCAGGCACACACTCAATTAGACGGACTCGAATTCTTCCGAAGTGCTGAGTTCGCCAGTAAGCGAAACCGCGTTCACCTTCGTGTTTGGTTGGTTTGATTTTGGACCAGTCTGTTGTACTGAAAGGAAAGTTTGTCATCTGCACGGATATATCACCTCGTTAAGAACCGATAGGGCCAACTTCCATTGCTATCCACCGATCTTGAGAGCAGAATAGCGGGCGAACGTACCCTAAGTCATAAGCCAGCGGTCAACTTTCGGTAACGTGTGGTGGTCTACTGTGGGCAATGAGAGCCGCATTTTCTTCGATCCCTTCTGCCTGGACCGTTCGAACGAGTGCCTGTGGCGAGGCTCAACAGTAATTAAGCTACGGCCCAAAGCTTTCGCCGTACTTAACCACCTCATCGGCAGGCCAGGCCAGCTCGTTACGAAAGAAGAGCTTCTCAACACAGTTTGGCCCGAAACCTTTGTCGGGGACGCCGTCCTTAAAGTTGCCATTCGTCAATTGCGAGACGCTCTTGACGATGATCCAAAAACCCCTGAGTTTATCGAGACCGCACATCGCCGAGGTTATCGCTTTATTGCGCAGATCTCGGAAAGCGGGAATGTGCCGGCACAATCTCACCGTGTTGTGAGCACTAAAACTGTTTTACCGCGCGCCCCCTATTCCCCTCCGGGAATTGTCGGACGAGACGCAGCCTTGTCGCGGATCCAAAGTTGTTTAGAGAGGATGCTCAGTGGGGACCGTCAAATAATATTTATTGCCGGAGAGGCGGGCATTGGCAAGACTGCTCTCGTCGACACGTTTGTTAAGGGCATCGCTTCTGATCAGACCATCCGGATATGTCGAGGACAATGTCTGGAACGATACGGGACGAATGAAGCTTATCTTCCGGTGCTCGATGGCATCGCGCGTTTGTGCCGGGAGCAGCCGAAAGTCGTAGACGTGCTACGTGCTCATGCGCCGATGTGGCTGTTGCAAATGCCTTCGCTGATAAGTGCTTCAGATCGCGAGTTGTTGGGTCGAGAAGTAATTGGAGCAACACGGGAGCGAATGCTGCGAGAGATGGGGGAGGCTTTGTATGCTCTCACTTCAGAACAGCCTTTGGTGTTGATCTTGGAAGACCTTCACTGGAGCGATTACTCGACACTTGATCTCATTTCATATCTGGCAAATCAGCGGCAGATCGGGCCCCTTATGCTGATTGGCACCTATCGCACGGTGGAGTTGATTGTGAGCGGGCATCCGCTCAAGGAAATCAAGCAGGAGTTGCTGGCCAGGCAACAATGCGAGGAGTTGCCGCTTGAATATATAAGCGAAGATGCAGTTGGCGAGTATTTATCTTTTAGATTTGCTATGAATCGGTTTCCCTCAGAGCTGGGGCGGTTAATACATGAACGAACAGAGGGAAATCCGCTGTTTATGGTCAACGTCGTAAACTATCTTCTGGCTGAGGGTTTGATCTTAGAAACGGAAGAATATTGGAGATTGAATGCCAGGTTGGAAGAGTTGGAAGTTGGAGTGCCTGAAAATATCAAGGAGATGATAGCAAAGCAGATTGCTCGTTTGAGCAGGGAAGACCAACAAGTACTGGAAGCCGCGAGCATCTCCGGCATGAACGTCTCCGCTCTTGCCATAGCATCCGCCTTAGGTGAAGACGTTGTAACCGTCGAAGGCAGGTGCGAAGAATTAGCGCGACGTAATCTTTTTTTGCGGGCGCGAGGAGCAGGTGAATTTCCGGACGGCACGGTATCGGCGCGCTACGGATTCATTCACTGGCTTTATGTAAACACGCTTTACGAGCGTATACCCGCAGCGCGGCGGGCCAAGCTTCACAGGGACATGGCCGAGCAAGGCGAGATTATTTACGGAACTCGGGTGGACGACATAGCCACAGAATTGGCTGTGCATTTTGAGCGGGGCCGGGACTATGAGCGCGCGGCAATGTACCTTCGTAAGACGGCGAATAACGCCATCCGCCGGTTTGCATATCGGGAAGCGGTCATACTTGCACGACGAGGACTCGAGTCGCTCGGGAGATTACCAAACACTCCAGAACGTGCCGAGCAGGAACTGTGTTTACAACTCACACTAGGTGTGCCTTTGATAGCCATTGAGGGCTATGGAGCGACGGAGGTGGGAATCGTTTACACGAGAGCCCGAGAACTATGCCGACAGTTAGGCGAACGACCGGAAATTTCTGAAGTACTCTGGGGACTCCGAACATTCTACGCGCTTCGGTCCGAGTTAACGGCCGCACGCGAGATCGGCGAAGAAGTTCTGGGCCTGGCCGAGCGAACCGAGGACCGTGAGCTTGCGATGCGAGGTCACTGGATGATGTTGAGCACTTGCATGCATCTGGGCGAGTTTGCGCCAGCAGCGGAACACTTTGAAAAAGCGCTCTCCAATTACGATCCAGGGGTGCATCTCGATGATGCATTTCTCTACGGGCTGAACCCAGGAATCGCGATGCCCTGTTTAGCTGCTTGGGTGCTGTGGTTTCTGGGCCAACCAGATCAGTCTTTAGGGCGGATTCGGGAAGCCCTCACGCTGGCGCGCGCCCTTTCCGACCCTAATGGTCTGGCGCACGCACTCTGTTTTGCGGCGATCCTTCATCAGCTTCGCCGGGAAGAGGTAATGGCACAAGAACACGCCGAAGCAGGTCTTGCTGTTTCCCGCGAACATGGGCTGGCGATGTACCCAGCCATCGCAAAATTTATTCGGGGGTGGTCTCTGCTCGAGCACGAGCGGCGGGAAGAGGCAATCGAACAGATGCGCGAGGGGCTGGACATTCTCCAGGCAACCGGCACTGATTTCATTCGTCCGCAGTTCCTGGCTTTACTAGCCGAGGCGTTGGGAAAAGCGCGTCAACACGAGGAGGCACTCCATCTAATAGAGGACGCGCTCTCGATCACCCATCGTAGTAGCGGGCGATATTATCAGGCCGAACTGTATCGTCTTAAGGGCGAACTGTTACTCATGCAATCAAAATGTCTCAAGAACAGTTATCCTCCTCCGTCAGTATTCGCCCAAGCAGAAAGCTGCTTTAATGAATCGATTAACATTGCCAGGCAACAGAAGGCGAAGTCGTTGGAGTTGCGCGCGGTTACGAGCATTGCTCGACTCTACAAGGACCATGACAAGCACAGCGATGCACAGCGTTTATTGACGCAAGTCTACGACAGTTTCACCGAGGGATTTGATACCGTCGACCTGCGTGAGGCGAAAGCGCTGCTCGATGAATTACCGTAATCGAGAGGTTGCCATGAATCCGGTTCCGATCAGTGTTAAATTTGCACCTCTGTTTCAATCCCTGACGGCGCGCTGTGTGGCATGGCCCAGACCGAACGCATCCAGATGCATGGCCGTGTTTTCGCCGCCGTCATCATGTTCGCGACCACCCACTGAGCCCGGTTCTCAGGTGAAATCCACCTTCAGATCGGAAGCCTTTCGCAACTAACTGTTGATTAGGTTGCAATTTCTTTCTGTTGGTTAGAACGACCACACCAGTCTCTGGGCCACCTGACGCCTAGGGAATATTTGTAACCCCACAACCCCCCGAACCCGGCCATTGCCCAAAGGCCTGTTGACCGAGGTGCGTGAAGAACCCATCAGTTGAATCCAGTGTTTTTCATCAAAATGCTTGACAGATTCTGACCGTGTGGAGTAAAACGCCACCACAATTATCAAAATGAAGATTTACTCCATCGAAAAAAACAACGAGATTTAAATTAGCATGGCCAAAGTAAGGCACATCGCCCCGGCAAAAGCAGGCTGCCTCTTACGAATCAATAGCGCTGCCGAAATGTTCAAGCCAGCAGAGAAAGCGGTTGCTCAGTTTGTGCTGGCCAACCCTGAGCAGGTGATGCACATGTCAGTGTCAGAGGCGGCACGTGATATAGGCGTCGGCGAATCCACCGTTATTCGTTTTTGCCGGGCGCTAGGATACAAAGGCTATCAAGAATTCAAACTGCGCCTGGCCCAGGATTTGGTTGAGCCGGTCGAATTCATTCACGAGAACATCTCCTTCTCCGATTCCACCGCGGATCTCGCGCAAAAAGTTTTCCAAACGAACATCCAGGCTGTCGGAGACACCATGAAAGCCCTCGACCCAGAGATGGTCGAAGTGGCTGCCCAGGCTCTGGCCCATGCCGGGAGGGTAGACATTTATGGAGTCGGCTACTCGTCGTTCACAGCACTCGATGCAAAATTAAAATTTGTACGGCTCGGTCTTAACGCCGACGCTTACGGAGATGCGCATCTGCAAGCGATGGCCGCAGCCCTACTTAAGAAAGGCGACGTGGCAATCGGCATTTCGCATTCCGGCAGCACCAGAGATGTCGTCGATGCGTTGGCCGCGGCGAGGAAGTCTGGCGCCGCGACAATTTCAATAACCAATTTTAGTCCTTCCCCGATGACAAGAGCCTCGGATGTTGTGCTGCTCACGGCCTCTCCGGAGTCTCCACTAGGCGGTGAAGTCCTAACTTCCAGGATTGCACAACTTTGCGTTCTCGACGTTCTTTCCGTGGCCCTGGCCGTAACACTCGGCGATGAGTGTCTTGACTTGATTAAGAAAACGTCTGAAGCGGTAAAAAAGAAACGTTATTGAATGTCAGTGATGACCGCTTGATTAGTTATTCCCCGAAGTTTGACATAAACAATCTGAGCCCAACCGGGCATTTGAGGAGACTTTCGCCATGAGAAGAAGTCTAGTCAATACATTCTTCAGCCTGCTCGTGCTTCTGTTTTTGCAAATGGCGGTGGTCGCTCAATCGGAAAGAGGCGCCATTGTCGGCCTGGTCACGGACAGCACTGGAGCGCTTGTACCGGGCGCGAGCGTGACAATAACCAACCTTGGCAATAAGACAAGCCAAACATTGACCACCAACGACGAGGGCCGCTATGAAGCACCATTTTTGATCCCGGCCACCTATGAAGTTTCAGCTACGGCGCCGGGATTCGCGAAAACCGTGAACAATAACGTCGTAGTCAATGTGGGCCAACGCGTAAGCATTAATTTGGAGTTGCGAGCAGGAGGATTCGAGGGCACTGTCCAGGTGATTGATGCCGCGGCTCTTTTACAGACCGAAACTGCGAGCATCGGCCAGATCGTTGACAATAAGCAGCTGACCGAACTCCCATCCGGCGACCGCAATATCTACAGCTTCATATTGCTCAATTCCAACGTGAATCAACCTCCCGGTGGCAATGGGCCTGCCTTCCGTTTGGAAAGCGGCGGCTCATTCTCAATATCCGGAACGCGGCCCTCAACTGCGACCTTTAAGATCGACGGTCTCTCGAACACAGATCCAACTTTCGGCACCCCCACCATCACTCCATCGCTGGATTCAGTGCAAGAGTTTCAAGTGCAAAATAGCGCTTATTCAGCTGAGTATGAAGGCATTGGTCAAGTGAACGTGGCGACAAAAGCAGGCACCAGCCGGGTTCATGGCTCCTTATTCGAGTTTTTGAGAAACGATAAACTGCAGCCTCGCAATCCAATCGCAGCGCTGGACAAGGATGGAAAGCCAGGAAGAGGTAAGCTGCGTTTTAACCAGTTCGGCGGAACTGTGGGAGGACCACTCTGGATACCGCGCTTTGGCGAAGGGGGTCCCGCTCTTTACAAGGGAAACACCTTCTTCTTTGTCAGCTACGAAGGTCGACGTCATAACACGGTTACTACTGGCCTCACGCGCGTACTCACTGCGGCTGAACGAAGCGGCGACTTCTCGTCCTCATTGGGCGCATGTCTGACGGTGGCGGGAGTGCAGGTTCCGCAATTAAGCCCCAGCGGCCTGCCTACGGGAAACTGCGTTCGTGCCGGCCAAATCTTCGATCCCGCAACAACGATCGCGAATCCAAGTTTTAATTCGGCCATTCCGGAATCAGCAACTAACCCGCGGACCATTCGACAGCCTTTCGCCAACAATCGCATCCCTGTGGACCGCCTGAATCAGACCGCGTTAGCCTTGATTAACTTTCAGCAGCCACTGCCGAACACTGTGTCCGGCACCAACAACCTGGCGGCTCCAGCAGGTGCGACTATTGAGAACAATCAGACGTCCGTCAGGATCGATCACCAGTTCTCGAACAACGACAGCATCTACGGGCGAGTGGCGATTCAGAACAACGCTCGATTCAATCAGGGAGTGTTGCCTTTCACCACGAAGAATCTTGTGGGCAATGGCCGCGTCTTGAACACCACTTGGACGCACGTCTTCAGCCCCACCTTTGTGAACGAGTTTCGTGTCGGGTATGTCCGCGGAGTTTATGGAGAGAGTGTCGACGAGGTGGATCCGGCACAGTTCGGGGTGAGCAACACTTCACTTCAAACGCTCCCCGGCCTCAATATTACGGGAAACATTCCAGCAGCCTACGGAGGTTTTAGCGCCTCCGTTTTACAGACCGTTCAAAATACGTATCAGCTTGCTAACAACCTTTCGCTGGTTCGCGGCAACCACAGCTTTAAGTTCGGGTTCAAAGGTGACCACAATCGCTTTAAGAATGGTGAGTTGGGAAACGGCTCAAACGGGGTAGCTAACTTCACCGGGCTCTATACTAAAGCCAGCAGTGCTTCCACGGTTAGCTCTAACCGCAATAATTCAGTCGCCGATTTTCTTCTCGGCCTGGCGCAGTCATCGAATGTTGCCACCCCCTCGATCGCGAATGTAAGAAATACGCCATGGGCCATCTACTTCCAGGATGATTGGAAGGTTTCGCGTCGTATCACCATGAACCTCGGTCTGCGTTACGAATACCACCAGCCTTTTAGGGAACAATTGCTGGGTGGCGCTCGCCTCGACCCGACGGGAGGTGGGCGACTAATTGTGGCGAATCCGGAGATTGCGCGACGATCCAACACGCCGCTAGTCGTATGTTGCACGGACCCACAAGTGGTTGACGCAGATAAGATGGATTTTGGGCCACGTTTCGGAATTGCGATTCAACCGTTCAACAGTGATTCGACCGTCATCCGAGCAGGCTATGGGATTTTTTACGCTGACTCGACGCAGTTCTTTCATTGGCGTGCGTATGAACCGATCCCGGATCGCGTCTACAATAGCGCTTTAACAACAGGAGATTTTACGCGAGTGGGCGCCTCGCTCAGTAACCTTTTCCCGAGTAGTGCTTTCATCACGGGTGGCGGATTCACACCCACTTTCGGCAATGTGCCGCCGGCAATTTTAAATAACCAGCCTTTCATTGGCAGCGGCAACTCTGGTGCGCTCTTTGGATACCGTACACCTTACTCGCAGCAGTGGAGCGTCAGCATCCAGCGAGAGCTATGGAGGAGTGCGCTCCTTGAGTTCAACTACACCGGTTCCAACTCGAAGAACCTTCCCATTCAATGGATCTTCAGTCAGGCCTTTCCCAGCCCTAACGCGGCGAATAACAGTAGTCCAGATCCGGCGTTCAATCCTTTCTTGCGTCGTCCATATCCTAATTTCAACATTGGTGCTTTTGCGACGACCAACGTCCTGCAATCGAACTACAAAGCCGCAACCATCAAACTGGACAAGCGGTTCTCAAAGGGCTACAGCTTTCTGGCAACCTATACCTGGTCGAAGAGTATTGATCAGGGTAGTGAAGTCTTTGCTCTTGGTTCAACCTTCAATATTCTTGCCAATAACAATGATTTCAATCTCGACAAAGGTCTTTCCACCTTCGACGTCCCGCATCGTTTTGTCCTCAGTGGTATTTATGATTTCCCATTCGGTCGCGGCAAGCGGTTTTTGAGTGGTTCGGGGTGGGTCAACAAACTCGTTGGGGGTTGGCGTACCTCCGCCGTCTTTCAACTTCAGTCGGGTTATCCTTTCTCACCTAACATTCGTAATCGCCGCGCCAACACTGGCTACACCTTATCAACCGAGCGTGGTGATCTGGTCGGCGACCCCAACTGGTCAGAAGAAGAGTGGGAAAGGCGACTCGCAAACTGGGAAGCAGGCATTGGTGGGAACCTCTTCATCATCAACCCGGCGGCTATTAGCCTTGATTATGCTCCGGGGACGTTCGGAAACATCCCGCGCAACTTCTTCCGCGCTCCCTTTGGGCGCAACCTGGACTTCTCAGTTGCAAAGGTAACTGACCTGGGAGAAATAACGAGGATGGAATTGCGCGTTGATGTGATTGGAGCCACGAACGAAAGACTGCATCGCTTTGACACCGCGAGTCGAGTCCTGGCGAACAATTTGCTCACAAACGTGAATGTTGGCAGTGTCCCGGTTCGGAGTGCCATCTTCGGCCCGCGCACCATTCAGCTGGGTTTGAAGTTCACCTTTTGAGAGAAGGCTGAAGCGGCATCTGTTAGCGCGAGAAAGCAACTCTATTTTTATATAGGAGACACTGTTGCTTAAAGCGGGATTTAGCAAGACTTGCATTTCGCCTCCGATCGGCGCGCCGTTAGCCGGCTTCGCTGCGCGTCACGACGTCTCGAAAGGTATTCACGATGATCTATATGCTCGTGCCCTCGTGCTTGAGAACGCCGAGTCAGCAGTTGCAATAGTGAGCGTTGATGTACTGGCCCTATCGAGTGAGTTTATAAAGCAGGTAAGAAATGCGATTCAGGCGAGCACCGGTCTTTCGCCGGACTCCGTCATGATTGCGTCCACTCATACACATGCCGGACCAGTCACAATAACTACTTTCTTTAATCCCGATGAGACCATCGATTCACATTACATGGAGGAGCTCGCCGAGAGCATTAAAGAATCGGTGGCGACTGCCTGGCGACTTCGTTTCCCCGCGCGGGTGGGCGTTGGTGTTGGTCATGTCGAAGGTGTCGGCGTTAATCGGCGCAGCAGTGATCAGAAGCCCATCGACGAACAGATCGGAATCATTAAGGTGGCGGACGCGGATGGCAATACCCGTTGCGTCCTGATCAACTACTCGTGTCATCCCACGGTCCTGGGACCCGACAATTTACAGGTGACCGGAGACTTTCCAGCATTTGCCGTCAAGGAGATAGAAGCGGCATTAGGTGACGGCGGCTTTGCGATGTTTGTCAACGGTACCCAGGGTAACATCAGTATGGGCCACTCATCAGAATTGAGTGCGATCGGAATCATTACACCCGGCCGGACCTTTGCGCGTGCTGCAGAGTTAGGTCATCTTCTTTCGACAGCAACACAAGCAACCTTACCTTCGATCGAAGTTAACGATCATCCAACGCTCAAGACTTCTACCATTCCAGTAATGCTGCCGCTTAAAGAGTATCCGGCAGTCGAAGAGACTTTGAGGGTATTGCTTGAAGCAAAGGCTAACCTTGCCGCGCTAACATCCAGCAATGGCGATAATACGGATCAGGTGCGACGTGCGAGATCGGAGCAGCTTTACGCCTCAATCAACAACTTCTACGCGCGCGAGACAGTTGCGTTTGCGGATGGAACGTTGCCGATTGAGTTACAGGGCATACGAATAAACGATGCGGTATTCGTAGCTGTTCCAGCTGAAGTCTTTGTTGAAATTGGGTTGCGCATTAAAGAGAAAGCTCCCTACCCCACATTTCTCGTCGGCATTGCGAATGGTTATATCGGATACTTGCCGACAACAGATGCTCACGAAGTTGGCGGGTACGAAGTGGTTTCGTCAAAATGCCGCCCAGAAGCTGAAAGAGTTTTGATCGAGAACGTTTTGAGTTTGGAACGGAAGCTTTTCAAAGACGTAACTCTGTCTTCCGGCGAGGATGGCTAAATCGCAGGTGGCTGACAAGGTCCGCATTGGCGTAATTGGTTTGGGGATCATGGGTGAGCAGTATGTGCGCATTTATCAGGCACATCCGCTCGCGGTAGTTACAGCCGTGTGCACTCGGCGTAAAGAAAAGCTTGACGAGTTAGGTCAGAAATATGGAATCGCGTCGCGCTATTCAGATTATCGGAAAATGCTCGACGAGGGATCTTTTGATGCCGTCTGCATCGCTACACCCGACTTTGCCCACTTTGCCCCGGTCAAGGCTGCACTCGAGGCAGGTAAACACGTGCTATGCGAAAAGCCGTTCACTACGGAACTATCGGAAGCGGATGAGTTGCTCGAACTGAGTCGTACTCGACGCGACCAACGGCTGCAAGTCGCTTTCAATCATCGCTGGCTCGCTTCGTATCATCACGGATTCTCAGCCATTCAAAAGGGATCGATTGGGAAACCGCTCGCAGGTTATGCCAGAAAGAACGACACTATCTTTGTTTCGACCGAGATGATCAACTGGGCCAGCCGTTCAACGCCGATTCATTTTCTCGGCGCACATGACATCGATCTGTTGCGCTGGTTTTTTAATAGCGAACCCGTTGAAGCTCGGGCGTACGGTGTTAAGGAAGTACTCGTGCAACGAGGAATCGACACTTACGATCTGATTCAGGCACAGATCAGATTTGATAGCGGAGCAATAGCTACTGTTGAGTCCGCCTGGATCTATCCGAATACCTTTCCAACCATTGTTGATTCGTTCGTCGAAGTTATCGGGTCCCAGGGACACCTTCATTTCGATCGCAAACGAGAATCAATTGAGATGAGCACTCCGGAGCATTTTTCTTATCCCAAGACATTTTTGACGCACGAGATTTTTGGGAAGCTGCGCGGCGCATTTGTTGAGTGTCTCTCGGATTTTCTTGATTCGATAATCAACAAGACTGAACCGAAGGTCACAGCCTTCGACGGTCGCCAGGTCACCGCGGTTCTCGATGCGGTCGAGCGTTCGTTGATATCTGGCACGACGGAGAGTATTGCGCCTGCGATGATGCAGCAGAAGAACGGATAGTAGGGTCATTTAGTGTTTCGGCGTCCGTTGGCGCCAAACTAGAGTTTTTCCCCGAGAAAAGTTCAATCGTTCCGCTCGCTACTTTTGCGTAGTGCCGGCGGGAGCGCTGTCTTCTCGAACAACATGCAAACAGGGTTGCACACCGCCGATCACATCATCATCGTAGGCTACTTCTTGCTGCTCACGCTGATCGGCATCTACTTCTGGAAACGGATGAAGCATGTGCGCGACTTTTTCACCGGGGGCAACGCCATTCCCTGGTGGCTTGCAGGCGTCTCCTTCTATCTCACTGGATTCAGTGCTTTCACGTTTGTCGCATACTCGGAGATGGCTTATCGCTTTGGTTTTGTGGCTGTCACGCTCGCGTGGAGCTCTGCGGTTGGAATGGCAATAGGCACTCTGCTGCTCGCGGCACGCTGGCGACGCGCTCGCATTATGAGTCCAATTGAATTCCTTGAGACTCGATACAGTTCTGCTATTCGACAGGTGCTTGCCTGGGCAGGACTGCCGCTGAAGATCATCGACGATGGGTTGAAGATCTACGCGACAGGAGTATTCGTTTCCGTTGGCCTTGGCTACGACCTTAAGACCAGCATTCTCGTGAGTGGATTGGTGATGTTGCTTTACACATTTATGGGCGGGTTATGGGCTGTAGTAGTCACCGATTTCATACAGTTCATCATTCTGACTTTGGGTGTGCTGGTTCTATTTCCTCTGGTCTTTTCGCACGTAAGTTCGATTGACTTTTTTACCGCCGGAGCTCCTGAAGGGTTCTTGCTTCCGGTCAGTGCACCTTTCTCGCCCCTTTATGTGTTGGCGTTTTATCTGCTCATCATTCTTAGCTACAACGGTAACTGGGCTTTTGCGCAAAAGTTCTACAGCGTGCGCGATGAACGTGCCGCCCGTAAAGCCGGAATGCTGGCAGTCGCTTTAAAGATACTAGGACCTCCACTCTTTATTCTTCCGGCGATGGCGGCGCGTAGTCTTATGCCGGAACTTCTCCAGCCACCAAACTCTCCGCAGTACACCTACGCCGCGCTATCACTTAAGTTTCTTCCAGCCGGTTTGATGGGCTTGATGATCGCAGCGATGTTCTCGGCCACAATGTCGACACTAAGTGGCGACTACAACGTCATGGCCAGTGTTATTACGGAAGATATCTATCGTCGATTGTTCGATAAGGAGGCTACGCAGCGTCGTCTCATTATCGTTGGCAGAGTCGCAACACTTGCTGTGGGCGCACTAACAATAACGATCGGCATCAGCCTGATCGCGTCCGCGCGTAAAGGGTTGTTTGAAGTGATGGTGACTGTCTTTGGCCTGTTTGTTGGGCCAATGCTCATTCCCATGCTGGCCGGACTTCTCGTACGGAGAGTCACCTGGCGTGGCGCCGCTGCCGGAATTGCAACCGGTTTCGCTTCTGGGCTTACGCTATATCTCTACAAAGCTTTTGTATTGTCAGGAAATCCTGCCATCGATCCGAATTGGTTGCGCTATGACTATGAGGCCATCAGCATACTAACAAACTTTGGCCTGACGATTTTGGCGATGGCGCTCACGACGGTTTTACAAAAAGTACCTAATGATGAGCGCGTTCGCATCGATGAATTCTTCACTCGACTCTCCACCCCTGTCGATCCGGAAACGACTCACGCAAAGGTAACCGGCGAGGTTTTTTCTCCGTTCTACATTATTGCCTGGATTACTGCGGGAACTGGTTTGCTACTTGTCGGTGCAAGTTTCGTTCAGCCAGGCGGGATGGGGCGTACTGTGAATATTGTTTCTGGTCTGACGCTTTGGTTGCTCGCATTCGGACTTCACCGGCTGCATTTGAGATTTGTGCGCCGCGAAGCTGCTTCGGCGCTACTGGTAACGGGTGCAACGGACGCTGCAAAACCGGTTGCGAGTGTGTCCAGTTAACTCACGAAATGAAACTCGCGTCATTCAAAACAAAAGATGGCCAGGGATTAACACGGGTGGGCCTCGTAATCGACGACTCGATTCTGGATCTGTCGTCTGCACTCGGTGTCACGGAAATGCAATCGATCATTCACCGGTTCGTGGATGTGAAAAGAGATTTAGATGCGTTGGCGGATAGGGCAGGGAATGAGGACCTATTAAAACTGGAAAACGTCAAACTGGTTGAGCCGCTGGAGCGACCGGGCAAAATCATCTGCCTTGCTGGAAACTATAGCGAGCACATCACCGAGAGCGGGTTTGTCGCTCCTCATGCAACAGATGTCATCACGCAACAGCTCTTCTTAAAGCCGTCATCTGCGTTGATTGGCCACAACGACGATATTCTAATCGGCAGGAACAACGTCAAAGTTGGATGGGAGACCGAACTGGCCGTCATCATCGGCAAGCGTGGCAAGAACGTTCCGGTCGAGTCCGCATTTGAGCACGTTTTTGGTTACACCATCATCAATGATGTCTCCGAACGCGGGTTGAACTCGACGATCGAAAACCGGCGTATGCGAGAGATGGATCGTTTTCTCGACTGGCTCGCAGGAAAATGGTTTGACACTTTTGCTCCGTGTGGGCCGTGGATTGTTACCGCTGATGAGGTTGTCGATCCTCACAACCTCGAGATCAAACTCACGATCAATGGTGAACTCCGGCAGCATGGCAACACACGCGACATGATTTTTCGAATTCCCGAACAGATTGCTTATGCGTCTTCGATCATGACTCTTGAACCGGGCGACATTATTTCCACGGGCACGCCGGCCGGTGCCGGCGTTGGCGGCGCCGGTGCCTCTTTGCAAGATGGCGATGCGTTGGTTTGTGAGATCGCGCACATCGGCACTTTGAAAAACAGCGTGAGGTATACCGAGTGAGAACACTCGATTGGGTTGTCGTCGGCCTCTACTTCTTATTCATGCTCGTAGTAGGTCTCTATTTCATGCGTCGCGCTAGTCGGAGCATGGACGACTACTTTGTGTCGGGTCGAGATCTTCCATGGTGGGTTATCGCACTTTCGGCGGTTGCGACTTACACGGATGCCGGCCTGGCTCCGGCTGTCACGATGCTTACCTACCAGGGTGGGTTACTCGGTAATGCTGTTTGGTGGATTCCGTACGTAGTTTGGATGCCGCTCGGTGCGGTGCTGTGGTCCAAGTACTGGCGTCGCCTGGGTCTTGTGACTTCCGCTGAATTACTGAATGTTAGATACAGCGGCCGATTTGCTCACGCCTATAGAGGCATCTATGCGGTCTTCATGAGCTTCGGTTTCATTGTCGTGTTAATGGGCTACGTTTCCGGCTGGCTTGGCGCAGCCCTTGGTCCGATACTTGGTTGGGAACCCATTAGTCTGATTTTGTTCTCGGCCATTGTTACTGCTGCTTACACAGTGGCCTCAGGCCTTTCAGGGGTTGCCTACACTGACGCCTACCAGTTTGGAATATTTCTAATTGGAAACATCATTCTCGTGCCCATTGTTATGTCGGGCGCGGGAGGGATGGAACATGTCTACCAAACGATCGAGGCTACGCGAGGTGCCGCCGGTGTTGAGAGCTTCTTTCGCGTCATTCCCCCAGCCGAGGGTTTGGGTGGACTAACGGTCCTTGCATTTGTTGTCCAGGGACTGTTCTTTGCCGCCTCACCAACCGGTGGCGAAGGGTTTACAGCACAGCGCTTCATGGCGGCTCGCAACGAGTTTCACGCACAGGTGGGCCAACTCTTTAACGCGCTTTTGACTTTGATTGTCAGAGTTGTGCCGTTTCTTTTTCTGGGTCTAATTGCTGCCGCACTATACGCTCCAGGAACCGTTGCAGAGCCCGGTGAGATTTGGGCGCGGATGGTTCGCACCTACGCGCCAGTCGGACTGCTTGGTCTATTAGTGGCCGGAATCTTTGCGGCGTACATGTCGACCGTGAGCACGCTGATGAATTGGGGTGCTTCCTACATTGTCAACGACTTTTACAAACCATTCGTTCGCAAGCAGGAGTCTGAACGTCACTATGTTTGGGTGGGCCGTTTCGGGTCGATTGTGATATTTGCGCTTTCACTCATTGTCGCCTACTACTTTGTTGAAGGGTTGCGCGCGTGGTTTCTGTTTATCAACTCCGTAGTCTTCGCGTTCATTCTTCCGCTCTCATGGCTGCGGTTCTTCTGGTGGCGTCTCAATATCTATGGTGAGGCGGCTGCATTAATAATAGGACTGCCGTTGAGTTACATCGTTTGGTTTCCCCTCGGCTTTTCTAACGAACAACAACACCCTTTCTGGCAAGGATTTCTGCTTCTCTTCGGCCTTGGTTTTGCGACCATCATCATTATCACTTACTTAACGCCTGCCGAACGAATTGAAACGTTGCGAGAGTTTTACCGACGATGTCGCCCACCGGGTTTTTGGGGACCCGTGGTGCGAGAGTTTGGTGGTGAAGAGCGTCAGCAGATTCGTCGCGAAACACTGACAGATGTGATCGACTGCGGACTGGGTGTCGTCTTTTGCACCGCGGCCATCGAGGCGATCATTAGTCTTCTGGGACGTCATTGGGGAATCTTTGGAGCGTCGATGTTGATTTCGATACTGAGCGGCGGGTTGTTTATTGGGAGATGGGCGCGACGCGGAGTTTTCCGCGCGCTTTCCGGGAGTGAACGCAAAAGCGATGGAGCTTCAAATTAGACGGCAAGCAAAACCAGGTATTAATCCGGGTAACTAGTAAGGGAGAACTTTCCATGATCTGCGTCATGCAGAAACTGAAATCGCGAAAACTCTTAATTGCTGCACTGATGTTTCTTAGCTGCGGAACACTGCTTCATTTTTCGAGTGTTACGAACGCGCGAAGTTCACATCAACCGAAACGAGAAGTGCACGCAATCTGGGCGCATCCGCCGGCTGTCGGTAACACACCTGAGTCAGTTCGAAAGTTCATCGATCAATGCAAGCGCGCGAATATCGACACCATTGTAATCATGATTAAAGGAGCTTCAGGCGAGATCTACTGGCAGAGCAAGCGTTTTCCACAGGCAATCGCCAAAGGTTACGAGCAGTTCGACTTCCTCGGAACACTCACAAAAGAAGCTCACGCTCAGGGAATCAAGATCGACGCGTGGCTTTGCGACTTTCTCGAAGCACAAAATAGCGCGGCGTATCTAGAGCATCCTGAATGGGCCCAGCTCAATCCGGATGGAACCACCACTGCAAGCGAAAAGCTCGGTCAAACCAGGCCTTACCCGTATGTGTGGATGTGCCCTTCACGACGGCCCGGATACGTTGATCAATGGCTGATCCCGATGTTTGAAGAGGTCGCTAAGAATTACGCGGTCGATAGTGTTCACCATGATTACGTGCGTTATCCGGGTGACGTCGCACCGGATGGTTATTGCTTTTGTGACTACTGCATTGAGCACATCCCACAATACGCGATGCTGAGTTACAAGACGCGGCCGGAGGAGCGTTACCGAGTCAAGTTTGCTCAACCGCGAATTGAAGCAAACTGGTGGAGTGATCCCACGATGCTCCCGAGTGACTGGAATAGGATGGACCGTCGTGAGAAAGCCGACTTCATATTAAACGGTCGAACCATCCCCGGTGGTCCGGCTGACATGCGCTACTTCTTCTACGATTACCGGCAGCACCAGATCAAGACCTTCGTGAAAGAAGTGGCTAAGAGCATCAGAGGGCTCAATCGCAAAGTCGAGATTTCTGCAGCAGTCTTCAAGAATCCTATCTTAAGTAGCCGTTATATCGGTCAACACTGGAATGACTGGACGCCATGGGTTGATGTTTTCATGCCGATGACTTATCGGAGCCACTTCGCGGGGAGTTTTGAAAGTTATCTCGATCACCTTACTGAAACCACAGCCCGACAAATGGAATGGGTGAATCGCGAAAGACCGGTTTATGCGGGCATTGCCACAACCTATCTTTATCGCGAAGAGTTGCAGCCGATCGATGACATTCGGGATCGGGTGAGTGAAATGAAAACTCTGGCTGCCGCTGATGCAAGGGGGCGATCTGAAAAAGCTCGGGCGATCAGAACAAGCTTCGACACGATGAAATCGCATCTGGCCGAGGTCGCACCCGAAGTGGAGAAAGAACTCGCGACGTTGGTCGATGAGGTAGTCGCCGCCGATGGTAGCCGAGCAACAGACGCCAAACTTAACAATCTGGGAGCGCGGATTTCCAAGCTCCGAAGCGATTTACCCCCGGGTTATTTCCAACCGGAGAAGCTTTTGAAATCGATTGATGCGGCGCGAAGAGCTAAACCGGATGGAATCGTAATTTTTGCCGCGGGCAATCTGAACATTGAAAAATTGTGGCCCACGCTTGAGTCCGCATTCAAGCGGTAAGGTCCGAAATCCTATGAAACGCTCCAAAACCCAAATCACCTCCTGGTTAGGGATCATCATCGCCGGATTTATAACTGTTGTGTTTTTCGTTTCCGCGACAGTTTCATCGGCCCAAAACGGACACTTTGCCGGGTCACGAGGGATCCGGACAGCTTATGAAATGCGCGATGACTTTCAAGGCGAAGGTCTGGGCCAATGGGCCAGTTATCCTCCAGCACAAGACATCGGCTACGAACCCAGTATCTCACCGACCTCAGACTATGGTGCCCCAGGTGGTCGCGCGCTGATGCGCGTCGTGAAACCGAATCGCGCGGGAGCTCAACGCTTCGGGTTCATCAAGAAAGTGAGAGGCATTGTCGCTAGTGATTCTCGGCTGCGATTTGCTTATCGTCTCAATTCGCCGTCACCCGCGACGATTGAAGTTGGCTTGGCCGGAATCGATGGCCGTCTTTACACAAACAAACTGACCGGTAAAACAAATTACTGGAGCGTCACCGACTTCGCATTGGGTGAATTTCGCGTACCAGTTGGCGTCAGCATTGAAGCTATCTACATTGTTGCCGTTATTCCGAACGTAGATCCCGACTTCACCTATCGCTTCCTCATCGACGACGTCATTTTTTCCGCAGTTACTGAGGCGAGTTTTGCCGTAACCATTCCCCGGGCGGAATTGATCGAGCCATGGCCGGCTCTCATAAGTGGAAAGAGTTATCGCCAGGGTGACTCAATCGTTTTGGAAGCACGGGCGCCGTCGCGGTTAACTAAATCTGAATGCAGCCTGACGACGCAAACAGGTCAAACAATCTCCACAGAACGGCTTTACGACGACGGTACTCATGGTGACAAGACTGCCGGCGACAATGTTTGGACCAACAATAAGCTCTACCAACTGCGCGGGGCCGATCCGGCCGGCGTCTGGCTTGCTCGGTTGCGTGGAACGACAAGCGACGGTCAATCAGTTGAGACTGTTATTCGTCTGATTGTTCGGCCTGCCAGCGCTACTGATCATCCCCGGCTCTTTTTTTCCGCCACTGATCGAGAAAAGTTAATTGCTCGTTCGCGCGATCCAAAGCTCGTCAGTTTATGGACCAATCTGCAGACGACTGCTAAGACAACGCGCACAAGCGGCGACATCTCCGACGGTGGCGATGTGTTTGAGTTGCTTGACTCGGAGTATCTGCTTCCCTCGTTACTAGGCTACTTCGATGTGCTCAACCGCGCTCGCTCCCGGATCGCCTACAACGCATTCGACGCTTACATCACCGGCAATGCGGAAGCGCGCACAGCGGCAAAGTCGGCCCTCCTTGCTGTCGCGCGTTGGAAACACTGGGAGCCGCCATGGTTCAGAGCCCACGGCCAACATACCTACTATCCTGCGGGTTTGCTTGCCGCTGATGTGGCATTCGGTTACGACCTTCTTTACGACGATCTGTCGGAACCGGAACGATTATTGATTCGACGCGCCCTGCTCGAGAAATCGATTGTCCCAACCTTCAAAGAGTATGTTTTCGATAACCGGTTGATGACGAACACCAGCAACTGGCTCTCTCACACAGTGGGCGGTTCGTTGATCGCTGCCGCGAGCATCGCAAACGACCTTACCGAATCAGAGAGGCAGGGACAGTTTGAGGTGTATGTCGGTGGTCTCTTACGTAAGCTGGAGGACCACATGCGGGCGAGCTACCTCGCTGATGGCAGTTACGGCGAAGGAATTAGTTATCACGAATTCGATGCAGAGACTCTGGGTCCTGCGCTGCTGACCCTACAGCGAACGTTTGGTATTGACTACTGGCGGCAGACACACGTTCTAGACTCGTTAAGTTATCCGCTCTACACCTTGACGTGGCCAGTCAGCGGAAGTCCTGATATGGGTGACACGCATCCTCCGGCCGGCCATGGCATCTCTCCCTTTGTCTATCAATCGAAAGATCCGGTGGTGCGTTGGTATCACTCCCAGTTCGACAGACCATCACTCAGCAAGTTCATCTCTTACGACGATTCTGTGCAACCTCAGGCGCCCAAACTTCCAACTTCTCGAATCTTCCACGAAAAAGGCAACGCAGTGTTTCGCTCTGGCTGGACACCAGATGACGTGGTTTTCTTGTTTCGTGCCGGGCCAAATTTTAACCATCATCACGCGGACCAGGGATCTTTTCTCTTAACTGCGTTCGGTGAAACTCTGATCAGCGAAGCGGGCTGGTCCGATTATTACAAGGACCCTTACTACGCGACATTTTTCACGCAGGCAATCGGACATAACACAGTGCTGGTTGGTGGCGATCCCGAAAGCCAAACGATTGCCGACACACCGCAGTTCAAGGCTCTTCATAGCTATCCACGCATAACGGATTCAATCACGAGTGAGTTTTATGACGGCGTGCGAAGTGAGTTGTCCTCCGTCTATCAGAATCGTTTAGACCATTACGTTCGCAGTATAGTTTTTGTTAAGCCACACTACTTTGTAGTCTTTGATGACTTGAAGGCGAATGGTGCGGCGCATCATTTTGATTTCTTACTGCACCTCCCGGATCGAAAGAACATTAGGATTGAAAATCTAGCCTCATTCTACAACGGCGAGAAAGCATCACTTGCCGTACGTTCGTTTCCGTCGAACGCTTCAAAACTAAGCGTTAACAACGGGCGTATTCCATATCATATTTTCGCGGCGCGGACGCCTGCTAAAACTCCTGCACAACCGGCTTATCTCAGATTGCAGACGGTGAATCCGCTGAACGAGACACAGTTTCTGACGGCAATTGTTCCAGCTAAAACAGATGGTGCGGCGCAACGCTTGGTTAGGCAAATGAACGAACTTGCTGGCGACAACTTGAGAGGGGTCCGCGTTGAACGCGGCGACAAGACCGATCTAGTGATGTTCCGCATTGGAGCTGATGCACTGAATCTTCGGGAGGGCGAATGGTCGGCGGACGCCGCAAACCTGTCGATTACGCTGCGCGGAAACACACTTGAGACATTCGCGGTACACCGATCCCGTTCATTGCGTCGCGGAAGTCAAATTCTCTTTTCAAGCGAATCTCCTACGAGCGTTGCCGCGAGGTTTGGGGTGAACGAAGTTGAAGTAGCTGGCAATGCGGATACGGCAACAGGCATAACTTTATTCGTCGGCAAAAATCCGAATCGCGTGATGCTCGTCGGCAAAGATGCTGGTGCGACCGCTTTTAGTTTCAACCGCAGTAACGGAACGATTTCACTGACTATTCCAAGCGGACAATACAATTTGAAAATTTCGTTTTCTTGAAATTGAGACGCCATGAAAAAACTATTACTGATAATCGTCTTCTCAGCTGCGACGTTGTTAGTGCAGAACTCACCAGCTTCCCAAACTCCAGCGCCCAACAAATTCAAAGGGTTTCTGGGAACCTATCATCCTTTCAACGGAACTGCTTATGGTGGCCCGGGTTGGAAAGAGGGCGAGCTCATGCAGCATGCTTTCAACTTCGGCCAGAACGCGATCCTCGTTAAAGGATCCCATCTCGACTATACGTTTGAAGAGAACATCAATAACAGCTGCCGGGAATGGGATGTCAACAAAGCCTACGGAATTCTGTTACCGCCAACCGAATTTGGCAGCGTCAATCAACCAAAGGATTCCGATGTTTGGAAGCCGTTTGAAAAAGAGCCAGGAATGATTCAGGGAGCACATCGCTTCTCGGAACTCTCCAAACGTTGCCCGCAGATTTCGGGAGTCATCATTGACGACTTCTTTAACGACTTCCCGAAGGACATCAGCCTGGCGCAGTTGCGTGCTATGAAAGACGCCCTGCTCGGCAAGCGAATCGACGAAAACGGAAATGTTGACAGTTCGTCTCCCGTTACAACGCCTCACCTCAAACTTTACATCGTGGTCTATGAGCACCATCTCGGATTGAAAGTGGATCCGCAGGCACTTGAGTTGCTCGATGGAGTTTGTTTCTGGATGTGGAAGCAAAGTGAGAACTACAAAAACTTCGATGAATACCTCGAGACAGTGAATCGTACATACCCGAATAGGGATGTGATTGCCGGAGTTTATGTGCGTCACTCGCAAGCAGTGCCCACCGTCGCGAGCGTTCATCACATCATGGAGCGGGCAATCGATTCCTATGCGAAAGGAAAGATTAACGGCCTTCTGATCTTTTCGGCGATCTGGTTATCGCGTGAACACACCAAGAAGGAGCGTTGGGATGAGCTAGGTCTCCCACAATTCCTGGGACGTATCTACTACCCTTTTCTCGGCGAAGGCAAAGGGCGAGTAGTCGACGCAATGACCAAAGCGCCGATAAAAGATGCACTTGTATCTGTGAAAAGATTAGTTGGCGGAAAAGCGTTGTTAACAACCCGCAAGCTTACCGATGAACGTGGTGAATATGATTTTGGTGGCTGGGCAGGAGTTTCGAAGGATGACCCTGCGAATTACGAAATCAGAATTGAGAGCGATTCCTACAAACCGACCACGATGCGTGTTCGACTTCGAGCCGCGGAGCACGTGAATTTTGCAGAGGCTCGCTTGAAACGGTGAAAGTTAACGATTCAGAACTTAAACATGGAGCGTAGAGAGTTTTTGGAACTATCAGGATCAGCAGTCGCAGGCGCCGCGTTGCTCAACGTGCCTGTGCTCAAGGGTCAAAGACCCATTCCGAAGAGCGAATACGATTATGTTGATTGGAGTTGGGAAAAGTGGCGAAGCATAACGAGAGAGACTCGTCCACGAGTTAACGGTGACCAAGCTGGGAAAGCGGAGTTGGTTGACTTACTGACAAGCGGAAATCAAAAAGTTACGACTTTGCAAGGCTGGCGGACGCAACGAGAAGGAATCAAAAGGCTTTTGGAAGTGTTTCTTGGCGATCCACCAAAAACCAAGCCATCGCTAGCCGCAAAAGTCACGGAAGAGAGCTCATACGACCATTACACTTTGCGAAAAATCGTTTTTCAAAGTGAAACGAATGAGTTTGTGCCGTCGTACTTGCTGACGCCCAAAAACTCACGCGGGAAAACTCCGGTCGTCATCTGTCCGCACCAGACGACGCAAGCAGGAAAAAAAGAGAGTGCAGGACTCGCTGGTAATCCTCAATTGCATACAGCGCTCCATCTGGTCAAGAGAGGTTTCGTAACCTTCACTTACGACGCCATTTGTTTTGGTGAGCGGCACGACGCGTCCACTGGCCACTACGGTGATGCAATTCCTTTTTATCGAAAGCATCCGCAGTGGTCCCTCCTGGGAAAGATGGTTTGGGATCTAAGTCGCGCCATTGACTACCTGGAGACCCTCGATTTCGTCGACGCATCGCGCATCGGTTCCGTGGGCCATTCACACGGAGGCATTACAACGTTGTTTGCGATGGCTTTTGACGAACGCATCCGGGCTGGCGCGAGCAACTGTGGGTTTGACACTTTTAGAATTGATGGAAATACGTGGCGGTGGTCCCACGCGACCGCCCTTCTGCCGCGACTCGGCTTCTACGTCTCCAACCAGCGCATCAATATGGATTTCTATCGAGCAGTGCCTGATTCAGAAGTCATTCAAGCACCGTTCGATTTGCACCAACTGTTATCGCTCATTGCGCCACGTCCCCTGTTTCTATCAACGTCGGATGAAGACTTCGTCTTCCCAAATGCGGGCTGGAGTGCGCGTCTAGCACTGGCTCGAGTTAGTTCCGTTTATAAACTGTTGGGGGCACAAGAACACCTTTCGAGTTACTTTTTTAGTGGAGGTCATAGTTTCCCGGGTCACGCTTCGAATAACGCTTATGCCTGGCTTGAGCGTTGGTTGAAATCTGAGTAGGAGTCGGCTTTGCCCGCGAAGAGTCGTAAACCATTTTTGCGCTTCTTCTCTGCGTTAAATATGGCTCACGATTACGAAGTGCAGAGGAAACAGGAATACGCAGAGGGGACCCTAAAGTTACCCGAGAGACTTTAAGGGGCAAAGCCGCAGGAGGACGCTTATTAAAACCGCACGAGCGGCCGTGATGCCGGATTTCCATCAGCCTTTGGAAGTTCGAAATTATCCACTGCCGCATTATGTTGAACCGGGTGCAATGCTCGTCAAAGTGGAGATGGCGGGTATCTGCGGCACTGACGTCCACTTGTGGAAAGGTCAATTACCGATTCCACGCCCGATCATCATGGGTCACGAGACGGTCGGTGTAATCCAGTCGCTTGGTGATGGCCTGGACAAAGATTGGACTGGTGCGCCGCTATGCGAAGGAGATCGCATCACCTGGAGCGCGGGCATGCTCTGCGGCCATTGTTACAACTGTACGGTGATCCGGCAGCCGACTCGTTGTTTGAACCGCCGTGCTTACGGGATCAGTTTCAATAGTGATGAGCCGCCCCACTTTTCGGGCGGCTATGCGGAGTATATCTATCTGCGCCCCGGGACTGCTGTTTTCAAGCTATCTGATGTCACCAGTGAAGTCGTAACCGGCGCAGGCTGTGCGCTGGTCACCGCAATTCATGGGCTAGAGAGGATGGGTATCAATTGGGGAGATACCGTCGTCATTCAAGGTAGCGGCCCGGTTGGCCTGGCGGCACTCGCGGTCGCTCAAACAGCAGGTGCGGCGACGACTATCGTCATAGGTGGACCAGTGAAGCGTCTCCAACTAGCGCAAACCTTCGGTGCTGACCACTTGATCAATATTGATGAGAATCCGGATTCAACTTCGCGGCTTGAACGCGTAATGCACCTCACCAGAGGGCATGGTGCAGACGCTGTTATCGAGTGTGTGGGATCGCCATCAGTTGTGCCGGAAGGTTTTGAAATGTGTCGGGACGGCGGAAAGTATCTCGTTCTCGGGCACTACGGAGATGCGGGAGCCACGCCGATCAATCCACACATGATCACCAGGAAGCAACTAACGATTTATGGTTCGTGGGCTAGTGAGCCGCGTCATATGGCAATGGCAATTGAATTCTTAGAAAAGCAGGGAAAGCGATTTCCTTTTGAGCAATTGATCTCTCATCGTTTCCCGCTAGAGCGCGCCTTCGAGGCCCTGCAGACCACAGCAGGTTGGGCCTCGAGAAAATGCGTCATCGTTCCCGGATCAGTGTGAAAGTCATTCTGGCAATTGACGGCGGAGGAAGCCGCACCCGATGTCTGGCGATTGACCAACGAGGTCACGTAGTCAGCCAGGCTGAAACTGGACCATCGAATCACTTGTTGGTCGAAGCGGAGATTGTCGCGCGTTCGCTTGCTGACGCTATTGATCAGACTCTCAGCTTGGGTCGTCTTAGTCATGAAGACGTCGCTTGCGTCTCGGCTGGTTTGGCGGGAGTGGACTTTGATGACACGGGCGCTTCAGAAATGGATGAGATACTTAATCGGTTGGGTTTTGAAAACCCGGTGATCAATGGCGACATGATCATTGCTCATGCGGGTGCATTACGACTTCGGCCCGGGGTCGTGGCGCTTGCCGGAACAGGCTCGGTGGTTCTCGGTGTTGGTGACGACGGGAAACATGTGAAAGTTGGCGGTTGGGGGCCAATCTATGGAGATGAGGGCAGTGCCTATCGAATAGGAGAGACGTCTCTTCGAGCCGCTGCTCGAGCGTATGACCGCCGCGGCCCTGCTACAGCTCTGATCGATGCACTGTTGGATGCTCTTGGTCTGAATGAATTCAGCGAGACGTTGTCGCGAGTCTACGTTGAAGGATTGGAGCCACGCGAGATCGCAGCATTGAGTCGAGTAGCCTATGACGTGGCCGAGGCCGGTGATGAAGTAGCCCGCGAGATCTTTTTTCAAGCCGGCGATGAGCTCGCCGAAAGCGTTGAAGCGACCGTGCGACAGCTAACTCTGGGAGCGCATGAGGTAGTCGTTTCATATCAAGGGTCGGTCCTTGAGTCGTGTCGCCTTCTTCGAGAGCGATTTATCGACAAGTTGAAAGAAAGCATTCCTAAAGTGACTGTTGTATTGCCTGAATTTCAGCCGGTAATCGGTGCGTACCTGCTCGGCTGCAAAGCGTCGGGATGGAAAGTTGAGGCAAGCACGTGTCAGGAGTTGAAAAAAGCCAGCGAATAGAAGGGCCTCTTGCATTTCGAAACATACATCACTGAACTGCAAGCCTTGCTTGAACGGATCAAGCTTGAGCAATCAACTGCCATCGCAGCCTCTGGAAGGCTTGTCGCTGATACGCTCGTGGGAGACGGCGTGATTCATACTTTCGGCACCGGTCATTCCCATCTGATCGCCGATGAAGCCTTTTTTCGTGCGGGTGGCATAGCAGCGATCAACCCGATTCTTGACGAACGTTTGGTGTTTCTACAGGGTGCGCTCGAAAGCACCCGGGCTGAACGGGTCCCGGGGTTCGCTAAGATCCTGATTGAGCGGGAGCGGATTGGACCAAACGACGTGGCGATTCTGATCTCAAATTCGGGTCGTAACAATGTGCCGGTCGAGATGGCGCTTGAAATGAAAACTCGTGGCGTGAAAGTAATTGCCATAACAAGTATTGCGCAATCAAGCTCGTCTGTGCCTCTGCATTCCAGCGGCAAGCGACTCTTCGAACTTGCTGATATCACCATCGACAACTGTGTTCCGCCGGGCGACGCCTTGCTGACGCTTCCCGGGCTTGCATCGCGAATTGGACCGTCATCCACGGTAGCAGGTGCGGCAATCATCAACTCGATCATGATCGAAGCTGTTGCGGAAACCTTACGTCGTGGGTACGAGGCGCCTGTCTTACCAAGTGCGAACATCGATGGCGTAACAGAAGGCCAACTGAAGCAAGTACTGGTGCGTTACCAAGGTCGTATCAGATACCTCGATGTTGAAGAGGCTGGGACGTTCGAACAGTGACTGAGCCTGCACTGGAAGTAATTGTATGCTCCGTTTCGGACGCCATCGAAGCGAAAAAGGGTGGTGCGAATCGTTTGGAAGTTGTCAGAAACCTTGAGTATGGAGGATTGACCCCGTCACTCGAATTAGTGAGGTCGATCAAGAGTAATGTCGCGTTACCACTTCGCGTAATGCTACGCGAGAAAGTTGGTTACGAAACCAATGGAGCGGAAATAGAAGCGTTATCTGTCGCGGCGGAACAGTTTGCGAAAATGGGTGTTGACGGAGTCGTGATCGGGTTTCTGATTGGATCCAGGGTTGACATTGAGCTGACGCGTCGAGTGCTTGCTCGTGCTCCTGATTTGAGAGCGACATTTCATCATGCCTTTGAGGATGCGGGAGATCAGTTACAAGCATTGCGCGACATAAAGTCGCTGGTCCAGGTCGATCGAATTTTGAGTAGCGGTGGATCAGGAGAGTTGAAGCACAGAATCAAACGGCTAGATACATATGCGCGCGCCGCGGATCCCGAGATAAAGATAATCGCCGGCGGTGGCGTTGATGGTGACGCGATATTGTTGTTGATGCGCACCACGAGCATTCGTGAGTTTCACGTTGGACGAGCCGCTCGCTCAGGTTTCAGTATTGATGGTGATGTTCAGGCCGAACTCGTGAGCAGGTTGGTCCATGTCACTCAAGAAGGTTAGGGGAGAGATGTCTCCAGTTAATACAAAGCCCGTACTCGAACACGAAGTTGAACTTAGGGAGCGACTCGTGCGCCTCCGCCGTCAGATCCATGCGAATCCGGAGTACGGTTTTAGAGAAGTCGAAACTGCGGCTCTGATTGCCAGAACAGCCAGGGAACTCGGGGCCAATGTGCGCGAGGGAGTAGCGAAGACAGGTGTCATAGCAGAACTTGGAACCGGTTCACCCATCGTCGCCATCCGAGCAGATATGGACGCGCTACCAGTAAGCGAGACAACCGGTCTTGAGTTCGCATCGCAAGTTCCAAACATGATGCATGCGTGTGGACACGACGCCCATGTCGCATGTGCTTTAGGTGCCGCAATGATCCTCAAGAGTGAACCTATTCCAGGCACTGTTCGATTTCTCTTTCAGCCTTCCGAAGAGCAACGTGACGAGCACGGACATAGCGGTGCCGTGAAGATGATCGAAGAAGGTGCGCTCGACGGCGTGAGCAGTGTCATCGCACTTCACACCCGCGCATTGCCTGTGGGCTCTATCGGAGTAACAACTGGCCCCGCCATGGCGGCTAACGACACGATCAAAATCACGGTCCTCGGGCGGGCAGCTCACGGCGCTCACCCGGAGGAAGGACTTGATGCCATCGCGATCGCGGCACAAGTTATCACGGCCATTCAACAGATTGTGTCGCGTCGGAGCTCTCCGGTCTCTCCTGCGGTTGTCAGTATCACTACGATTCAGGGTGGGATTAAAGAAAACATTATTGCAGAACGAGTTGAACTGGGCGGAACCATTCGCAGCACGGGGGGCGACGCGAGAACTTTCTTAATCAAAGAATTGGGGATGGCTTTGAATGTGGGTCGCGCAATGGGAGCGACGTGCGAATTAGAGATCAAAGAAGGGTATGCGGCCACGATAAACGACCTTAGCGTTACTCAAGTAATTCGAGAGGCCGCCACTGAAGTGCTTGGTGACGATCGTGTGATCTCGATGCCCTTCGATACGTGGGCGGAAGATTTTGGTTACATGACAGCTCGGGTACCAGGTTCAATGTTTTGGTTAGGCGTAACAAGTAATCGAGTTCCAAAGCCGATCTGGCACAGCTCGACCTTCGATCTTGATGAAGACTCGTTGCCGGTCGGCGCAATGGTCCTGGCTGCATCGGCCCGTCGTTTACTTCAGCGGGCCGCGTGGATTAGCGACACGCAACGGCAGCAATCACAGGGATAGTATTTGAATGTCACACCGGAAAACAAAACTGATCGATGACCGATTGGCACTGTTCGGAGGTGCGCCAGTAGTAAACAGTCCAGCTCCTCTCTGGCCTTTCTTTGACGACTCGGATCGAGAAGCCTTGAACGCTGTTCTAGATACTCGCGTTTGGGGTGGGTATCACGAGGCAGTCGCAGAGTTCGAACGCCGCTTCGCCGCTTTTCATGACGCCAAACACGGAATTGCTTTGGCTAATGGGACCGTTTCACTCGAAATTGCGTTGACCGCCGCGGGCATCAAGCCCGGTGACGAAGTAATTGTGCCGCCGATTACGTTCGTCGCCTCCGCGACCGCGGTTGTACGTGTAGGTGCGATACCGGTGTTTGTTGACATCGATCCGCAGACTATCAATCTCAATCCCGACCTGGTTGAGCAGAGCATTACGGAACGCACGCGAGCGATCATTGCTGTTCATTTCGCCGGCCACCCAGTCGATCTAGATCGACTAGTTCCTTTGTGCGATCAGCATAAACTAATTTTGATTGAAGATTGTGCCCATGCTCACGGTGCCGCGTGGAATGAACAGCACATTGGAGGTTTTGGAAGTTTCGGTTCGTTCAGTTTCCAGGCTTCAAAGAATATGACTGCAGGCGAAGGCGGAATACTCATCACCAACGATGGGGAGCTGGCGGAACGTGCAAGGTCAATCAGCAATCAAGGTCGAACCCGGGGCGGAGCGTGGTATGAGCACCCGTTGCTCGGAACCAATGCTCGTCTCACAGGATTCCAGGCTGCGCTTTTGCTGAACCAACTCAGGCGACTGCCGCAACAACTCGCTACGCGAATGCGACGAGCCGCTTACTTGAGCAAACGGTTGCGCGAAATCGGGGGATTGTCCCCGACGCCGCAGACACTCGACGAGCGCGTTACGACTCACGGGTTCCATTTATTCTCGATGAGATATGAAGCTGCTCTTTGGGACGACGTGCCGCGAGATAGAGTCGTTGCCGCGCTTCAGGCCGAGGGCGTGCCCGTAACTTCTGGTTATCCTCATCCCATCTTTCGCAACGCGGTTTTTCAGCAACATCCAACTATCGTTCGACCCTGTCCCGAAGCGGAGGCGTACTGTGAGTCGTCAATTTGGTTGCCTCACAACGCGCTATTGGCTAGTGAAGATTGGCTGGACGAAGTTGCAACGGCATTCAATAAAGTTCGAAATTCAGTTGGCGAGTTAGCGCTTACCGGCAGATAAGTTAACGATGAGGAGACGAAACTTCATTGCGGGAGCGACCAGTGCGATTGCGCTGGCTCCAGAAAGCGCGCCCGTGTGGCCACTCCAAAAACGACAGTTCTCAAAAACAACAGTACGACTCCCGTTACGAGCGCTGCACGATCAGTATCGATCTGATCTGTTCACCGATTTTCTGCCTTTCATGGAGAAGTATGTAATCGATACCGAATTCGGTGGCTTTCTTTGCAACACGGACCCTCTTGGTAAGAGATTAGACAACAATAAGCTGAGTTGGTTTGAGGGGCGCGGTACATGGGTGTATTCCTTTCTTTATAACAATCTGGCGAGAGAGCAGAAGTATTTGGACGTGGCGCGTCGCTCGCTCGATCTTGTCATGAAGGCAAAGCCAAGCGGTGATGAACTCTGGCCCAAGGCGATTAGTCGAGAAGGGGCGTCACTTACGTCGGCTGATGGTGAGGTCTACGGAGATCTCTTCATAGCTGAAGGTCTCGCTGAGTTCAGTAAGGCAACTGGAGAGCGCGCCTATTGGGACCAGGCGAAGGAGATCCTTCTCAAGTGCGTCCGGCTTTACGATCGATCTGATTACCGTCCAATCATCGGCCAAACCTATCTGGGTCCAACAGCTCCGCCCTTTCCGGGAGCAAGGATACAGGGCGTATGGATGACGTTGATCCGTGCCGCTACTCAGATGTTGGAAATGCGATCCGACAGAGACATCGAAGCTGTTGCCGATCGCTGCGTCGACGCCGTCACCAAACATCATTACAACTCAGAGTTCGGGTTGATCAACGAGCTGATTAATCACGATCTGTCGCGTCCGGCGAACGAATATGCACAACTTGTTTACACCGGACACTGTATTGAGAATCTTTGGATGCTGATGTTGGAAGCCGTCCGCCGTCGCGACGAGAATCTCTTTGACAAACTGGTCGATTGGTTCAAGCGCCACGTTGAGGTTGCGTGGGATGATGTCTATGGCGGCGTTTTTCGTAATCTGCAGAACGTAAACAAGAATGCCTGGGTGGTCGACAAAGTGTTGTGGGCACAGGAAGAAGTCTTGATTGGTTCGCTGCTCATCGTTGAGCGTAGGGGATTCGACTGGGCGGTCGAGATGTTTCGTCGAACCAATACTTATGTTCGCGCTAAATATTCATTGAAGCAGTATGGCTCGCCGCTTTGGATGTACGCATCGGATCGAAAGGTAAGTTACGAAGCATTCTTAAAGTTGCCGAAGCGGGTTGAGAATTTTCATCACCCGCGACATCTCATGTTGAATTTGTTGAGTCTGGAAAGAATGCTTCGGGCGTAAGCACTGTCACTCTCGTTCTCACCTGGTTCACAAGGACTTTGTTCTTTGCGTTCGAATCGTATCAACGTTTTTGAGAACTATGAGGCTCAGCGCGCCGGCAAGTAGTCTGTTTAATGTATTTCATCATGAGGAATCAGCGACATATATGTGGAGCGATCGCCATCTTTTGCTTGCTCATATCGGCGCCAATCAATTCGTCGGCTGGAACCGAATCTGGAATCAATGTTTCGGTCAACCGAACACGGGTTCAACGTGGGGAGACTGTCGACATCACGATTGAAACAAATTCAAGCGAGGTAGTTCGGGCGGTATTGTTAACTCCCACTGTTGGAACAAGGAATCTCTCTCTTACTCCAATTTCCAGGAAGACCAGCACGTTTCGCTCCCAAGTTACCCTTGGCATTGACGATCCTCAAGGCGTTTATGTCGTCCATTCGTGGCTTGGAACTTCTTCCAATCCAACCACTGTGGGAAAGGCGACCTTTCTGTTGGGCCGCCTGGTTTCGGATTTTTTTATTGCAGCCTACGTTGACAATACAAAACCTGCCGCCGACATTGACGCCTATCTAAAAGACTTTCGATCTGTTGGTGGCAATTTCCTGATCGCACACAATCTCATCTCAGTCACCAAGGCGTTTTACCCTTCGAAGATTGCGCGCACGGACGTCACGGCAGGTTCAGCAAAGGACCTCGTTGAGCTTGTCTTGAGCTGTGCCGACAAGCAGGGTCTCCCTGTGCTGCTCTCAATCAGTTGGGACATGACGAAACAGTCGGCGTTCAAGGATCGGATGACGGAGATCAAGGCAATCGCAGCCGAGCTGTATACTTTGTACAAACATCATCCTTCATTAGCAGGGTTCTATTCGTACCAGGAGGGAAGTGGAACTTATTACGTTCCTTTCGTGCGTGAGTTCACCCAGCACATAAAGAGTCTCAGTCCAAATTTACTGACTGCATGTGCGCCACACGTTGATGATCCTTTACTCGCTGGTTACCTGAGCACAGTGGAAGAACTCGACATCATCATCTATCAAGCGGGGGTAATGGCGAGTTATCGAACTGACAACCGCAAGATGTATCCCTTTCGACGAGTGAAGGATTTTTGTGCGTTGGGCGCAGGAGCCAAACTTCTGCAAAATAAGATCTCGCTAAACCACGTGGAGTTGTTTGGCTACCTGGAGAACCGCTTAACCCCGAATACTACGGCCACCACTTACAGCAATATTCACCAACAGATTCTGAGTGCATCCACTGTCACTGGCGCTGACGGAATTTCGTTTTTCACATATCACGCGCACGTCTATGAAGCGTCGAAGAAGCTGGCCCAGGTGAAGCGCAGTCATGAGGCTGTCACAGATGCGATGAAAGCCTTTGACCTGATAACAGGAAAGGTCTCAAACTCCACCAATTCACTCTCTGTTTACTTTCCATATTCGGATTGGATCATTGAACGATGGCCGAACTTCTTTTTACCGGCGCTTGATGCCTTCCGAATACTTGGTGAACCGGTCGACGTCTTGCCCTACTCTCCACCGCTCGAAGAGTCGGTATATCCTTATTATCCATTTCATGCGAATAAGGATGTCCTGGCCCGATTGCTTCGTGAGAAGACAATCCTGATATTGCCCAACATTTCTGGTTTTCAGCAGACGGATAGTGACTTGATCAAGGCTTTTGTCGAACAAGGCGGAGTGGTAGTGGCGTTTGGCCCTCAGATACCAATGGGTCGGAGTTATGAGCGAACCGAGTTGTTTGGCATCGAAGAGACTTTAAGTTCTGGTTCGCACAAAATGGTTGTGGTTGAGAGCGCGCTTGGAACACGAGCTAAACCTAAAAGCAGGTTCGGTGTTCCCTCGGAGCGAAGTGTTGTATGGAAGCTCAAAGGCGCACGATTGATAGCTAAATTCGAAGATGGGTCGCCAGCCATTACAGTGAACAAGTTTGGTAAAGGCGCAGCAATCGCCGTGATAACGGAAGCGAGCGCCGCAGCCCGGTGGACGCCCCAACTAACCCGTGATGTGCTCGCCTACGCACGGTCACTGCGCGGGGAATCGTCGATGGTTGATATTTTCGGTTCCAACGAGAAGACTGACATGGCCGTTAGGCGAACCCTTCAGGGTTTCCGTGTGGCTTTCGTCAATCATGACTCCCGCGGCCTACCGATTGTTCTTCGACCAGTTAACGCGCGAACTGATAACCACGCCTGGATCGACTTAACGAACGACACGCTTATTGAAGCCTCTGGTAGATCGTTGAACTTGACCATTCCACCGAGGGGGTTTTGCGTAGTTGAATTTCGTCAAAATAATGAACGTGAGCCATGACTGAAGATCTGTCTGAATATCATCACGCGATTGGAAATCTGTTTCCGACCGCTAAGACTACAGAAGACCTGATGCGCTTCCGCTTGGATGAAGACCAGGTCGCCTTCTATCGTGAGAATGGTTATCTGGCGGGCGTCCGCTTACTGAATGACGAACAAATCTACGCTCTGCGAAACGAAGTAATGGCACTCGTCGATCCAACGCATCCGGGCAACTCTCTTTTTTACGAATTCAACTCTAACGAATCTGCTGACCCGCAAAAAATACTCTTTCATGCTCTGGGCGGCTGGCGAATTTCGGAGGGACTTCACGATCTTCTTTGGCACCCGGCTTTTACCGTCGCGGCTTCGCAGTTGCTCGAAGGCGCGGTCCGGTTTTGGCACGATCAGATATTCTACAAGCCGGCTCATCACGGCGGCGTCGTTATTTGGCATCAGGACTATTCCTATTGGACCAGGACTCAGCCCATGGCCCATCTGTCGTGCTGGATCGGACTCGACGATTCAACCCGGGAAAATGGATGTGTTCATTATGTTCCCGGTAGTCACAAATGGAATCTGTTACCGCGCGCCGATTTCGCGAATGACATGGACGCCATCTTGGGCGCATTAAAACCGGAACAGCGCGAGGAGTTCAAACCCGTAGCTATTGAATTGCGACGGGGAGAGTGTTCGTTTCATCATCCCCTTATGGTGCACGGTTCTTACGAGAATCGAACTGACCGGTCACGGCGCGCGGTCGTGCTCAACGTTTTTCGCGACGGTGTCGTATCGGCTTCTGATTCCCCTCCATTGGAGGGAGTTCCTCCCATTGCTCCCGGCCAGAAAATGGAAGGCAGATTTTTCCCTCTACTCTTTGACCCAGCGGCGGCCGAGAAGGTCGCTGGAATGGCTACTCCTTCGCAACGGGATTAATTGGCGCAGTGACTGAATTGCTGCAGCCATTGGCAACGCAGCTATTGAAAGCTCAAAACAGAAATACGCGCAGCCGCTGGCGTGGATGGCTTTGCACAAGAAGTGAGTCTTGGGAGAAATCGAACCAGAACCGTGGATGCGCGGGTCAGAATTCGATCATTCACAGATTTAAGCGGATAGCGATTCTGCGTTGTCTCATCTCCTGGGAATTCCTTCGCAGTCGTGATACCGAAATAACGACACTGAAAGAAATCGACATCACGTGCCTTAGAAAGACAAGAGCCATCCGAGCAAAAGCACGAACGAATCAACACTGGCTAGGGCATCAATTCATTCGTGCTTTTCTGTTGCCGCTTTGTGGCTGAGCCGTTTTGGGGCTTATGGATGACGTGACGCAGACGAGCCGCGTCGCGTACGAGTTGCAAATAAATCCTTGTGTTGGTCTGCGTCTCCGGAGCTGCTGTTCCGCCACGGTCGAAAAACAACCAAGTCGGGATGGTCGACCCGAAATGTTTGCGCTATGTAGCAGTTCCAACAGACTGGTGAATGCGTTTCAAGCACACTTTGGAGTTTATCCAGATTAACTTCATTCCAAGCCAGCAACTTTCCATCAGGGCTTAGAAGAGCTGGCCTGTGGTCCACCCAATGAAGTTCTTGAAAAGCCTCTCTGCAATAAACGCAATTTTTGTCGCGATACCATCGCATTAGCACGCCGCTAACCAGGCAGCTCTCGGGCGCTACGTCTAAATCCATCAAACACTCTTGCCCACACTGTTCCTTGAGTGGCCACCGCGAGCAATGTTCGAGCCGGATATCAGGGAAGCCTGCCGCTGAAGTTAATGATGTATAAAGCGGGTCAACCTCAACTATTGCCGGCTCCCTGGTTTCCGGACAGGTGACGATCTTGGTGCCTCGATATCTGGAGAAGGAGCGAACAAGCCAACGGATGCCGAACCAGAGAGCCGCAACCAATACTACGATGACTATCAATGAGCCTGCTGCGGTGTTCATGTTTAACCCCTTTCGTTGACTTCAAAGGTTTGCTGGTTAGCTCGCTCCTCCTCAATTTGCTTGATCTTGGCGCGAAGCCACTGGCTTACTTCTCGCTCGAGCTTCGCCTGGTTGTCCTGTAGCTCCAAATCCGCGATGGTTTCTCCATCAGAATTTAAAGGTATGAAGTGACAGGGCACTTGTTCAGTACTGTGTCCTGGGCTGACAAACTCGAGCAGATGACACTCGGTGCACGGGTGAGCACGATTTGGGAAACCATAGTTGATACAAAACAGAGAATCTTGGAAGGCAGATTTACTTTGCCGTGGCGTACGAACCGATCGTCCGTACCCTCCTTTTTCGATGAAGTCCAACTCATCTTTTAAGAGTTCAAGAATATCGCGCTCATCCGTTGTCATGGCGGTCACCCACATTTCTCCGGTTCTCACCAAAAATAGTTAGCGTCCCTCCGCACGGCGGTTGAGGATTCCCACCAGTGAAAGGGCAAAGAACATGCCACTGGATTGGCAGGCATTTGCTGGAATTCATCAGCTTGCGAGAGCGGTATGAGTAAGCTTTCCCATCCCGCTGCGGAAAACTCCACAGACGGTTATGGGCTTCGCATCCTGTGAACGCTCCCTCCAACATTGGAGTCTCATCAAAACCTGTGCAGAAGTGTCTGCAAATGGAATTGACCGAGATGGTCGCTTGGCGCGGTTCACCAGGGTATATCTCTTGCTGAATAGACTCTATGTGTTCTGCCGATCTAATCCGAGTGTTGCACTCTGCCCTCTAGGTGTTCCGGGATTAACACTCGGATATATCGTTGTAATGACTGAAATAGCTAACGACAGGAGAAGTTTGTGAAATGAACAGGCTCTTAGTAGGGTTCGTTTTCGTGATTGTCGCGGTGGTTGCGGTCGCTTCGTGCTCGAGAGACCAACAGCCAGCGCCCAACAAATCCGCAGCGGTTACAGACCGGTCGTTGCAACCGACTCACGAACAACTTCATACGGCCGAGTATGCGGCCAAGGGAAGAGTCCCTGCCTATTACACAACGGCGCCCGATCCGGGAATGCTCCAGCCCACGCTTTCTCCTGACCTATTCACGGGTAACAAGAGACTGGCGTATCAGGCGGCGAAGGACATTCCACAAATCCTGGCCCAACTGCCCTGCTACTGCCTTTGCGATAGAGGTCAGGGCCACAAGAGTCTGCACAGTTGCTTTGAATCTGAGCATGGTGAGAACTGCGGCATCTGCATCGGCGAAGCACTAATGGCCTATAACCTTCACAAACAAGTGAGCGTAGGTGAGATTCGCAAACAGATCATTGGCGCCTATGGTGGACCTTGAGGAACGTAACGAGGATCCCCAGAAGCCGTGATCGATTTCGACGAAACGCGGGCGGTTGACCTATTGGGACGCACTGTCGAATTGGAAGAGGGCAAAGTGCCGGAGACATTTTCAACGGGCATTTGAGGAAAGAGAACCGGAAAGGATTAATGGAGGCCGCCGTCAATGCGGCCTGAGATAGCGTCTATCGGATCTGTTTTGATCACCGTCTGTTTTCGCCTGCGACGACAAAGAAACCCGTCTCGCTACCACCCGCGGTGACGTTGACCACCGGCGACCCTGACAAGCGCACCATAGCGCCGCCGACGCGGCCGTTGAAGAGAAACGGATTCGTGTCGACGTACATCGGCTGCAGGTCCCAACCGCTTTCGCTGAAAATTGGAAAGATCTCCGTTTGCAATTCGATCTTTTCCTGCACCACATAATCCCCGGCTAAGGCCTCCGAGAGAGCAGCATCCCACTCCGACGACGTTGCCCGTTCGCCAAACGAGACGCCGCGTCCGCCGTAATCGTCGTTCGGTTTGATGACGAACTGACGCTGGTGCTTACGAATGTGCTCAATCAGATCCACTTCCACGCCGCGGTAATCTGTCTTTCGCTGCGTAACGCGTCTGGTCCATGGTACTGTGCGTCGCACAACGTCTTTTTCACGCGCCGTAAACCAGTTTGCATTTGCCTTATCAGTCAATAATTCAAATACAGCCTTCTTATGGACCATTTTGCAGCGGAAGGAATTCACCAGGCAGACATCGCCGGCGATATAGGCGCGTATGAGCGGATGAGAATCATCGCAGGCGGCCAGCAGTTCGTTGATGATGACGCGCTTGTAGACAAGATCTATAGCGAAGGCGCCGCAACGTAGTCGTCCATTTTCGTACTGAAGTTGTTCCGGTGTGCAGATGACGGTCGCCACGCCGTGACTAGCGAAAAGATCCGCCAACAGGGCAAACTCCGGTGCAGTCGGCAGGCCGTCCCAATCAAGGATTGCGATATTCGGCACACCCGTGCCGCCCCACTCACGGAAGGTGTCGAGCAGCATTCGAAGCAAACGTCTGGCGGGCGAGAATTGCCGCAGTTCGTATTGCTGGGCCATGTTCCTCATTGCAGTTACTTCGCAAAGGATCTCATTGAGACCTTCCTGGTCTGCAAGACTGGAAGGATTTTCCGCGTTGTACTCGACGAATTTCACCTCATAACCGTGAACGAAAGCATCAAGCCGCGAAGTTTTCACTGATGTGGATTGTCTGGGCTCAACCAGCGCAAGTTTGATCTCACGTTCCGTGAGTCCGACAGTCTGCATCCGGGACGGTTCACTCAATAACGCCTTAGCAACTTTTTCTGAGGCTCCTGCGAGGACCTCGGATGAGTGTGTCAGGATGGCGTACTGTCGGCTGGTGAGGAAATGTGGCCGGAGTGCGTGGCTGATTTCGCGACTGCCGTAGATCAGTCGACGCTCCCGCATCATAGTTTTAAGCCGCGCAAAGAACTCAGAGGTCAATCCGTCATCGCGGGCGAGCGCTTGGTGATATTTGGCAATAAGCGTTTTACGCATTGCGATCTTTTTTCGCGTGCGAATCAAGCTTCCCTGCCGGTAGGAGAGCCTGAGAGATGGCGCATCGGAGGATGTACCCTTTCTGGTTTCTACGGAAGTCATCGAGAGCAACGTATGTGCCCCGTGCGACTGCAGAAACCGCCGGAGAATTTGGGATCGGAATGCGAGCACCAAAGGGCTCGGCGTGGGTAAACTTGCGCACGCTAAGCGTGAAAGCGCGCACTCCACCAGGCCGCCGTGTTCGCTTAGATAGATAGAAAGTTGGTTGAAGGGCCTAGTGGTTTAGCGGGTATGTTTGGGCCAGAAACTGGAAGGAGGGTGACAGCTCCGCCGAATCAGAAGAGAAGAAAAAAGGCTGTAACTTGGGACTAGTGCATTTCAACATCGGGTTTAGGTCAAAGCTGTTCATAAATATTCATTTGTCCTTCGCGATTAGAAGAGAATGCGATGCTGGGGTAATCCGCCTACATCTCCGAAACGCTTTTGGATTAAGTGGGTAAACGATATTTAGCACAGTGAACTTCGACCTAACTTGTGCGTCGACCCGTAAGCGGGAGAAATTTAAAGCGGTGGTTGTCGGCGACCTCTTTTAAGAGGGGTCTGAACTGTCAGCTCCCACATTGATCGTTGCTGTTTGCTCCGCGCGGAGATGTCGTCCACAACCGTTTGGCCTATCGCTTGTTGCCAATCGCGAACGCACCTCACACTTTCCTTGACGCTACTTACGCCGAAGTCTCGATACGCGGAGGAATCCCAGACGGTTCGAAAGTGGGATTTTGAAGTCCCGCAAGCGAAACGCAGCTTTTTCAAATCCGCCGAGTTCCTTTAATAAAACCACTCTCACCTGTTGGCACGCACTTTGAATCCCTGCTTTATTACTCAGATCAAGCGGCCCGAGGTTCAGAATTCAGTCTTTAGGCTGCTGATAGTAAAGCTAAAGCCTTGAACTCTAAAACGATCATCAATACCAGCTGTACCTATGACTTAACTCTCAAGGAGAATGACTGATGAAAAGATTGGTTTTCTTAGGCTTCGCATTCTTGCTGTTCGCCGTTTCGGTCGCAGCTCAACAAGAAGCAAACCCAGATCGCGAAGCGGTGCGTCAGGCCGTACTGGATTACGTCGAAGGAATCTACAACGTCCAGCCGGAACGAATCGAACGGAGTGTCAGCCCGAACCTGGCCAAGCTGGGGTTCTATCGTCCGCCCACTGAAACTACATACCGCCCCGGAAGTTCGATGGCTTTTCAGCAGTTAGTGGAGATCGCGAAGACCTACAACAAGGAGGGCAAGCTACCGAAAGATGCGCGGAAAGATATCCAAATCTACGACGTGTTGGACCAGACCGCGACGGTGAAGCTAACCGCAGAGTGGGGCATTGACTACATGCACCTGGCGAAGATGGATGGCAAATGGATGATCGTCAATGTCCTATGGCAAAGCCACCCGGCCAAAAAGTAAGCCTAAACCAGTATTGGACCAATAGCATCGATCCGGGATTAGAATATGGAAACACTAATTCGAGACCTCCGTTACGGTGCACGAATACTGAGTAAGAATCCGGTATTTACCACAGTTGCCGTGATCTCCCTCGCCCTTGGCATTGGGGCAAACACCGCTGTGTTCAGCGTGATTAATGCCGTTCTGCTGAGGTCGCTGCCCTTTAAGGATCCGGAGAGTCTGGTGCTGGTATGGGGTGATGCGAGAAATCAAGATCGGCTGAGAGGTCGCAATCAACTCTCTGCCACAGACGTGGCTGATCTTCGCAGTCAGACCACCACGTTGGAAGAGATTTCACCCTACATGGGTTGGAATCCAATCATGTCGGGCGATAGCGAAGCAGAGAGGATTCCCGCGATTCAGGTCGGCGACGGCTTCTTCAAAGTGATGCGTGGTACTCCCATGCTCGGACGGATTTTTACTCCTGAAGAACAGGAAGAGGGGAAGGATTTCGTCATCGTACTGGGCCATCAGTTGTGGCAACGCCGTTTCAACAGTGATTCCGATATTGTAGGCAAGTCCGTATTGCTGAACAGCCGGGCTTACACAATTGTTGGCGTTATGGGGCCTGACTTTTATCCTCTACCTGCGAGTTTGGTATTCCCGCAGGGCCAATTCTATCGACCGATAGCCGAGCCGTACAACAATGAGGAACGTAACTCGCGTCACGTCAGAGCCGTTGCTCGTCTAAAACCTGGAATGACAATCGATCAGGCGCGCGTTGATATCGCTACGATCGCCGGTCGTCTTGAACAGGAACACCCAACCACAAACAAAAATCAGAGTGCGAGGGTCGTTTCAATAACAGACGACACCGTTGGCGGACTCAAACGTACGTTGTGGCTCGTTTTCGGGGCTGTGGTTTTTGTTCTCCTCGTTGCCTGTGCAAATGTTGCCAACCTGTTACTGGCTCGAGCTACCGCTAGATACAAAGAGTTTACTATTCGTGCCGCAATTGGAGCCGGACGACGACGGCTGATACAGCAACTGCTTACCGAAAGCTTGATCCTGGCCTTACTGGGTGGTGGTGGTGGCCTACTGCTGGCCGTCTGGGGCACTAAAGCGATCGGGTCTCTCGCTTCCCGAATCAATCCAGTTTTCGACAACATATCGATAGACAGACGAACTGTTCTGTTCACGCTTTTTGCATCAGTTCTTACGGGCTTCGTTTTTGGTCTTGTCCCAGCGTTACAAATTTCGAAGCCTAACCTTGCTGGATGGTTAAAAGAAGGACGGAGTTCGGGAGGCTCTGCGAGTCGAAATCGTTTTCGTGGAGCACTCGTTGTTGCCGAAGTAGCGTTAACACTCGTGTTACTTGTTTGTGCCGGGCTGCTTCTTAGAACTGTGGTTCAGCTGCGACGTGTTGACGTTGGCTTCAACGCGAACAATGTCCTCACCATGAATATTGGCCTACCCAATGCTAAATATCCCAAGCCGGAAAATGTCGTCGCATTCTTTAAGGAGGCAACCGAGCGAATCGCCGCTTTGCCAGGCGTTAAGGCTGCCGGGATAACGAGTGTCCTTCCATTAAGCGACAACTTCGATGGACGCGGATTGGTGGTTGAAGACCAGTCAAAGCCGAAAGGCGACGAGATCAACGTGGATCTTTATGTCGTGACGCCTGGATATCTGACGGCGATGGAGATTCCACTCAAGCAGGGACGAACCATCTCGAATCACGACACGGACGAATCTGCGAAAGTTGCTCTAATCAATCAGAGAATGGCTGATCAGTTGTGGCCGAATCAGGATCCGGTTGGGCGTCGAATCAAGTTTCCGGGTAGCGAAAGTAGTCCCCAACCCTGGCGCTCGATCGTTGGTGTAGTAAGTGATGTTTCGCAGTACTCGCTGGATAAAGAGCCACCAATGCAGATTTATCTCCCTCACAGTCAGTTTCCGACGTCGTTCGACAACATCGTCGTCAAGACTGAGGGCGATCCTTACAGCGTTCTGGGTGCCGTTCGCCGAGAGATTCTGGCGATCGATAAAGACCAGGCTGTTTACAACGTAATTACACTCGCCGAATTGCATGGCGACTCAATTTCATTGAGGCGATTTCTCATGCTTTTGTTAATCGTTTTCGCCGGTCTCACCCTCATACTCGCTGCGGTTGGGATCTACGGGGTGATGTCGTACGCCGTAACCCAACGCACTCAGGAGATCGGGATCCGCATTGCGCTAGGGGCGCAGCCGGCAGACGTTTTGAAGTTGGTTGTTAAAGGCGGGATCGCGTTGGCACTGAGTGGAGTAGGAATCGGAGTAGTGATCGCCTTCGGCTTAACGCGACTGATGGAAGCGGTACTCTTCGGAGTTACACCAACCGACGCGTTGACATTCGCGATTGGCTCGTTGGCTCTTGTCGCAGTTGCGGGTCTGGCTTGCTACGTCCCCGCACGACGAGCAACGAAGGTGGATCCGCTAATGGCAATGAGAGACGAGTGAAGGGTAGTCTTGTTAATTGGTTAGCTTCTGGCCCATCACCTTGGGTTGCTGTCCAAAGCGGCGCTTTAAGATTCACAACACAAACAGATTCTTAAAGCGCTTTGTGCAACTCCAGAATCGAATGACGTCGCATAAACCGCAGATCGCGCAGAAAAAGTTTGAATCGAGTGATTTCGCATCACCTCTTGTTATGCCACATCGAGGGATCGTCAAAACACTTTGTTTTTTTGACCCGCCGGTACGATAAGCGCTCCCGCCAAACGATCCGCCAGCTGTGAGTTCAACTTGCGAAGAACCTGCGCTTGTTTTTCGGCTGAACGTTTGTCACCAACCTCCAGATACGACAGTCCCAGGCCGTAGTGCGCCGAGGCGAAGTTGGGTTTAAGCCGAACGGCATTTTCAAATGCTTTCACAGCGGGGCGATAAGAACCAGTGCCGTAGTAAGCGCGACCCAGAGCGTCGTTGATTTCCGCTTCACTGGGTCCAGCAGTAGACTTTGTTCTGTCTTCCAGCACTTTTGCTTTGACGCCATATAGGGCCTGCTTCAGAGGGTCGATCGCAGACGCGTAATCAGACAGTGCCAGATAAGCAAAACCAAGGCGGAAATAAGAATCTGCATCAACAAATGCACGATTCAATTTAATAGCTTGTTTGAATGCTGTGATGGCAGATTTATGCTCGCCGAGCGCCGAATAAGCGAGTCCAAGCTTTGTATGAGCAATTGCATCCTGCGGGTTAACGGTTACAGCCTGCGTGAGTGATCCAACAGCGTCTTTGTATTGTGCGGAGGCGAGGCTGGCCATCCCTTCGTTGAAATAACCCGCAAACGATTTCGTATTCGTCGCTCCCTGATTGTTATTCGAGACTGGGGCCGCCACTGGAGGGATCTTGGTACTTTCAGCAGCCGGTGAAGGCGCTGCGTTGGTCTCGGGAGACGCTGCGTTGGTCTCGGGAGACGCTGATTTTCCGATACGCGCGTCATTGGTGGTCGAAGATGCGTTACCGGGAATTGAAGCCACTTCCACTGGTCGTGGAAAATTGTAAGTGAGAATGCTGTATGCACCGGTAGGGCGATCTGAAAAGGCTGACATTAAGAAACGAGCTTTGCTTGCTGCTGAAGTTGCTGCGTCGAAGAGCATCGGATTACCCGAAGTGGCTCGTGCCGTAGTGACAACTCCGTTTTGATCGATAATCAGTTCCACCTGGACCGGACCAAAGGCTCTCGCCAGCTCTGCGTCCGCCGGATAATGCGGTTCTGGAAGGGCAATCGCCGCCTTTCTGAGAACTTCTTCAGAAATCCGCAAGACCGGAGGTTTTACATCTTCTTTACTAGCGCTTGCTTCGGTGCTCGTGGGTGATAGTGGAGTAGGTTTCTCCGCAGCGTTTACAGGTGGTGCCAATACAACCGTTGTTGGCTGCGTTGGAGCTGACATATTTACAACTGGATCTGTACGCTGCGTCGAAGGTGCTGTCACAGTTGCAGCAGGAACACCCGGCTTGGGTATCCGTGGACCATAGTAGTAGGTCAGGGTTCTGTAGGTAACTTCGGTCGGCTCATACGAGATGGCCCCATTCTCGTAGATGGCAATGGCAGTGGTCATTTTTTTCCAGTTGCCGAACTCATCGAGATCGTAAGTGTATTTTTCTTGCGAGAGGACTGAGCCATCAGTGCCACGCAAGGTCATTTCGATAATATTGCCGTTGTCGTCGTATTTGTATTCTTCCTTACCCGGGGCAGATGCGCCTTCAACCGGATAGCCCACGGAATCAATCTTTCGCCCCATCGCGTCGTAGGTTGACACTTCTAAAAGAGATTTTGGTAATTCCACCTGCTTGCCGTTTCTGGTAACGATGTTTGCTGTCTCCACTCGTACCCGCCGAACAGGCCCCCTCAATCCATCTTGTTCTCGACTGCCGCTGGTTCCTCCAGCTACCGGAGTAGCTGTGGCATTGGTTTGCGCGGTGGTGGTATAGGCGGAAGAACAGAGCGCGATCAGGAGGATAAGTAAATACTTCATGGTTCTTTTCTCCCGAGCTGGTTGGCTACGCGTACTACGACTGTTTCCTTGAGTGAAGTTCCTTGAGGATATCGCCGTTGTCTGGCAATGTGGAGCGCAGTTGCTTCGAATGCTTCTGCTCCTGGCTGTCGATTTCCTACTTCGGCTTCGGCGACACGTCCATCTTGGATCGTCAGATGGACAGCGATCTCGACGAATTCCTTTCGGGCCGTGGTTGGCTCCGGAGACGGCCGAGGAACTTCTGCTACTGCAAGCGGTGCCGGTGATGTCATGGCTTCTGTTTTACGAGTTGTAAGAGGTTCTTTTGGTTTAATCGATGGTGGCGTCCAGTTGGATTGATCCGGTGACCCAACGGAAAAACCAAATTCACCAATCAGAGGCGCCGTCGGAATCGTCGGGCCCTTTATTGGTTCCGTCACTGGTTTAGACGCAACAGCCGCTTCGTCCTTGGCTTGGATAATTTCAATTTGAGTTGGGACTGCGGTAACTACGGAAACTTCGGGAGTATTCCTCGTTGCGATTCCTAAAAGAGCCGCTATTCCTAAGAAAACAGCACCTATTCTGCCCAATAGTTTGCCGTAAGTGTAGACATATGAAGCCGGTTTCGACGATCCGACTATAGAGCGCAAGGTCTGCTTAACTTCAGAGAGATCCGCAGCGGTCAGGGTAGATAATTGTGCTTGAAGTGAGTGGAACAGGTGTCGAGGCGAAATCCAAGGCTGCAACAATGCAATTCGGTTCTGTGATTTTTTCAGCCCAGCTCCCGTGCAGACCACTGTTGCTGCTTCTTTATGTGTTCGACTCGGAACTGCGGTCTTCACTTGAAAAACTTAACCCCTTGAAGTGAGTACGTCTGGTGTGCTGACCCAACTAGATCGCGAAGCAGGCTTGTGACTTTCGCATCAATTACTGCTTGAGCTACCCACGAAGATCTTTTCAACAAGCGTAAGACCTGCTATTGCTGCGATTGGATAGGTAAATCACTGTAAGAGCCGGGAACAGCTTATCAGCAGGCAAACTCGGAAATATCGAACCGGATAACGCAAGGTGTCGGGGACTACGTTGGTGGGTCGTATATACACCCGTGAGCGGACGGTGTCAACGCGAAAGGGTTCATTTGTCGTTAGCACATGACATCGTGTCATGCTGCCACTGATCGTGGCGGTTTTGCCTCAAAAGTCTATTTAAGGCGGCTCTGCCGCCTGATGTGCGGCGAGGCTGAGCCTCGCCGCTGGCGCTCGTTTAGAATCGAGGGCTTCGCCCTTTGTTCGGACCATGCCCCAATTCTTTGGGCCAGAGGCCGAACGAGGGGCACAGCCCGCATTATTTAATTCGACCAACGGCGAGGCAAAGCCTCGCCGCACATCAGTCGGCGTAGCCGCGCCAAAACGACTTTTGAGGCAAAGCTGATCGTGGCTGAGTTCGACGAAGGTTGGGAAACGTAACCTTCACGCTGTACGCCATAGTCAGCCCTCGTTCACGCCGGGTTGGGCCTATTCGTAATCGCGACCGGCTGAATTGCCAGAAGTCGTGTTTGTTATAGACCGTGAGCCATTGGTATTTTTGCTGGTGGTCCCTCAGGCTGAAGCAACAACGTTTGCGGTGCTACGCCCTTTCTGTACTGAGCCAGCAAGGAATCGAAGTCAACTTCCACTCCAACAGGATTCGCCGCAAACGAGTGACTGTTCATATAGACATGAGCCTCTACCGCGTTGGCACAACAATCTACCTGAAACTCCATGCGATTGCCGTCGGGGTCCTGGTAATACAAGGAAAGCGTCACGCCATGATGCACTTGCCAGTAAGGTGTGATATCTAGCCCTCTCAACCGACTGTAGGTCTCAACGAGTTCACCGACATTCGAATAGGTGTAGCCGACGTGGTTAACACCAATTTTGGAATCGGAATCCGTCTCTGTGCCCTCAGGGTGAAGCACACTCATGTTGACGAACGCGAATCGATGATGCTCGTCGTCGTACGTAAGGAACGCGAACGCCGGGTTTTTGTGTTGCACCTTAGCTTCGAACACGTTTTGGTACCACGAGAGCATTTCATCGAAGCGTCTAGTCATATAGACCACGTGCGCTAACTTTGTCGGGATTGCCATGACGGTAATTCCTTTCGAGGGATTTACGTTTGATATGCTTCAGTGATTACTCATTCTGGCAGATTCATTCGCTTCAACATAGCTTTGAAGCGCGGTTCCGATCGCAATTCGTCAAGCTCCGGGGCGATTGCGTACTGATTGGCAGTTTCCCCCCGGCTCAACATGTGTTTCTCCAGATGGTTGAGTGCCTCCGGTCTATCGCCTAGTCCAAGGTAGATTAATGCAAGGTTGTAACTCTGAACATAATTCTGAGCTGATTCCTGCTTTAGTTCGTTCAGCAGCTTCAGTGCTTCGTCGCGCTTGCCGGATTTTGCGAGCCACAGCCCCAGATATCCAGTTCCCAGATTACCGAGTTCGATCGACTTGCGAGTTGCTACGATGGCTTCCGGATACATTCCCTTTGAGCCATAGGCCCAACCCAAGGCGCGCTGCGCGTAAGAAAAAGTTGGGTCACGGACTAGGACGCGTTTGTATTGCGCAATCGCCTCATCGTACCTGCGAGCGAAGACCAACGTATCCGCGAGATTCGTACCAATGATCCTCGACAACGGGTCAAGTTCTTCGGCACGTCTGAGCTCAACAAGACTCTCATCAAACCTTTTTAGACTTGAGAGGTCAGCAGCTAGCCAGTGATGGGCAGTTGCGTAATTCGGTTTGCGTTCAATAGCGCGGCGATACTCCCTCTCCCCGCCGGCACGATCCCATTCATAATTGGAAAGATAAAATCCGAGAGCGGTATGAGCTTCGGCGAGTGAATCGTCAATCTCCAAAGCACGCAGGGCCGCCGCTTTCGCCTGCGGCATACTGTCCGTTGCCGCGGCTACATCGTAACTGGAAAAGAGTACATACGTTTCAGCCAAACCGGCGAAAGCAAGAGCGTAGCTCGGATCCTTCTCAATCGCTTGGTTATAAAATGTGGCTGCTTGCTTGAGTGCTTCGCCGGTTCGTTTGTTCCAATGGAACTTGCCCTTTAAATAAAGCTGATAGGCTTCGGCATCCGCCGTGTAAGTCTTTTCAACTTTCGCGGCATCCGCATTTGAAAGTTTCGACTTGAGCTTGCTTGAGACGTCACGCGCGATCTGGCTTTGCAGCGAAACGAGGTCATTCGATTTGCGCTCGTACTTATTGCCCCAGAGAGCGTTTTCCGTCTGCGCATCAATCAGTTCTAAATTGAGTGTTAACTGATCGCCGCGTTGGACCACACGACCTGTTAGTATCGCCTGCACATTCAGTTCCGTGCCAATCTTTTTCGGATCAATCTCTTTGCCTTTGTAACGAAAGACTAATGAACGGGCCTTGACGTTTAGGTCGGCGATCTGTGAAAGACTATTGATGAGCGTGTCAGTCATTCCATCGGAGAGGTACTCGATATCCGCGTCGCCGCTTTCGTTGACAAAGGGCATGACGGCGATGGATTGAATAGTAGGGCTGTTTTTCCGTGAGAAGTGAACGTAGCTGGCAATGGCGACGCCCACACACGCCAAAGCGAGCACGGCGATCACAAGTCCGCGGCGTCGCGGTTTACTCAAGTTACGCGTTGTTCCCGGCGTCTGCGTTTCGGGAAGTACAGTCGTCGGCGCGGTGGGCCGACTGATCTCCGGAGTGGTTGACGTGGCGGGCAGAATGCTGGTTTGGATCTCGGTCGACACTCCTCCTGATTGAAACGTTGCTGTATTAGCATCGCCGTTAAGATCGTTAATCAGTGCCGTGCCATCAGCACGACAAAAAGCCAGCGCATCGTCACTCTCAAGGCGGTTACAGCGGGGGCAGCGTTTCATTTTCGTTTGTTGGACAGTCGATCCACTTATTCATGTTTCTAAAAGCACTCCGGACACTTGATCAATCTGACAGTCGTAAACGTCCCGTCTGCATTCAGGGCATCGTTCCACAAATGGACTCGATTCGGCAAACCCGGCTATCTTTTTCCCGAAAACGCCCGGTGTCACGCAGTGGATCCGTGTCCACGTCTACCTTCATCCAGACGGTGCGCCTCGTTTCAATCTTCGTTTTTCTCATTTCCGAAAAATAGCATTTAGGCGTGTCATTTGTTATGACGATTCTTATTGTGCCCTCCGGGCACATAGGGCGAAATAGATTGTGAGTAGCGATTGTCGGGCACTTCTGGCTCGTATTGTTCTTACTTCTGGAAAGAAGGTTGCGTCTCCCTACCTCGTGTTATTCGGTTTGAATTATTCAAATCAAGCAAATGCGAACGTGTGCTGCGAGTGATCCGGAGTGGCCTCTTTGCAATTCCTGACAAGTCGTACGAACGAACGTATCAAGAGAGCTAAACTTCTCCTTCGACCAATTCGATCAAGCAAATTGAGAATCGCACTTCGATCCTTTGGGGCTGCAACACGTTTTGATGCGACAAATTTTGGTCGATGAGGGCGAAAGCCAAGCTCTGCGAAGCGGGGGAGGAGGAAACTATCCGAATCTCTTTGATCGAAGCGACCAACGTTTCCCATGAACAAGCTGGTAACGTCGCTCTCTTGATGACGCACTGAAAAGACTCGAAGCTATCGATACACGAAAAGTGAGATTGTTGAGTTGCGTTTCTTCGGGCTTAAGTATTGGTGACAGTCGCCTGGGAAAACCTGAAAGCGATCTTTCAGTTTCTACGCCGACCTTAATTGCTAGCTTCCAGAAACTTATTTACAAATCCTAGCAATAGGTCAAATTGATCCGGATAGGAGTTGAAATTTGCGTTCTGACAAATTACTCCCGTCGCCAAAGTCTTTTGCGGTGCCGGGGTTCGCACCACTGCGTCCTGACACATGATCCCTGGTAAAGAGCCAGGATGCTGGTAGATATCAACATTTCCAAGCCCCGCATATCCGCGAAGTTCAATCTTTAAAATGCCGAAGCCGTTGGATACAGTCACCTCTGAGTTACTGAAATCGGGTATGACAACGTACGAATTGTCTAATTCGCTTTGACCCGCGTGATTCAACAGTCCACCGTTAACAAACGCATCGAGAAACGCTCGGTAGCTTTTGGGATTCGCTATCAAACCACCCGCTCCCCCGGCGAGATTGATGTTGGCCGGTTTGCCCAAACCGAAATTCAGTATGTTGACTGCTGTATGCCCATTTAGATTCAGCAAGGGGTAGACACCAGTTTGTTCAATCAACGGTTCACCGGTGAAGACATCATAGTGATCCGCGACCAAACTTTGCTGGCTATTCGAGTCGACGTAAACACTGATAGGATCAACTCCAAGAGGCTTGACAATAATTGTGTCAATTAATTCGTCCAACGATTTGCCGGTGCGTTGCTCTAGAATGATTCCCAGAAGTTGAAAGCCTGTGTTCCCAAAACTAACCTCGAAATCTCTCCCGCTGGTTCCTCCAACTACGGCAGCACTATTTGTTTTAAGCCCATAGGCTTTCAGTTGATCATAACCATTGGTGGAACTGACCGGGCGAACGGGATGCAGTCCCAGGAGCTGAAACGAGTCGAAATAGATAGCGTCGGCGTATTGTGAATTCCCGTTCGGTAGTAGTACCTCATTCAGAAAGTCATACATGCCATGGTTGGAGAGCATAAGGTTACGAACAGTAATTCGAGACAAATCCGGACAAGTGAACGAAACAAACTCGACGGCAAACGTCTCACGATTGAACAGGAAGGTAACGCCTGGACAACGCGGCTCCAGTGGATTTTCTCCTACCGTCAAGTCCATCTTCTGATCGTGTGTTAACAGCTGGTCCACAGGAGTATCGAGCCCGTTGGGTCCAAACGCTCCCGAAGCATTTAGTTTCAGCGTAATCGCGGCAATGATTGGTTTTGTCATGCTCGCGATCCCCATCGGCGTGGCAGGAGTCAACTGCTTGTTGTTCTCAACACTTCTTACTCCAGCGGCGTAGTTGAAAATGCCGCACTCGGGCGAACTCCAAGCTACTGACGTTCCTGGTACAGTTGAGCCGAGTCCCTGAAAGTTGGGATTTGGAGTGGCGAGAAACGTATCGACCAACCCTCGCATTTCGCTGGCGCTTGGACATTTTAGCCCGCCCCAGTTTCCTTCAGCACGATGAGCACGTTGTAATTCGAACAGCTTTTTCGGCTCAGCATCCCAGCTTCTTGTTTTCGATTTGCCCAAATGAACATCTCGCCAACGAGCCACTGGAGATTCGAGATTTGGTGAATTATGGATGCTCTGAGGTGTCGCTGTCGGAGGATTGAAGCCCCAAAGTAAAACAAGAGGAAGAAGTTTACTAGTGAAAGAATTCCGTAGCATCGGTGAAACTCCTCAAAGAGGACATTTGCAGATCTCAGATGAACCTTCGGGTCGATATTTCTCAGAAAATCTGGCAGTGGCGTGACACTGCTGCTAATCTTGCTCTACTTACTTATGCGCGAACCGGACCTGAAACCTCTAAAAGAACCGGCACCACACGAAATTACGAAGCTTCTTGAGGATTGGTCAGGCGGTGACTTGACTGCACTCGACAGGCTTATTCCTCTGGTATATGAAGAATTGCATCGGCTGGCCCATCAACACATGCGACGTGAGCATGCAGGACACCTGTTGCAAACGTCGGCGTTGATCAATGAGGCGTATCTGCGCTTGGTTGACCAACCCGATCAAGCAATTGAGAATCGCACTCACTTCTTTGGGATTGCAGCACGTTTAATGCGACAAATTTTGGTCGATGAGGCACGTAAAAGAAACTCGGCGAAACGCGGCGGCGGTGCTATTCAAGTGTCTTTGACAGAAGCCAGTCGTGTCGTCCAGGAACAGGCTACCAACGTCGTTGCTCTTGATGATGCGTTGAAGAATTTGGAAGCAGTCGATGCCCGGCAGAGTCAGATCGTGGAGTTGCGTTTTTTTGGAGGACTGAGTATTGAAGAAACCGCCGAGGTGCTTCAGGTTTCACCAGGTACCGTGATGCGCGACTGGACTTTCGCCCGTGCCTGGCTGCGAAATCAAATGTAGCCAGAAGCTTATTTAGCAGTCGGTCCAAGCGCTGACAGATATAGACTTTGCCCCAATTCACACTCCCGAACGCCAATTCCACTAAGCATGCGTCGAGCTAATGGCATCGGACTCTTCTACTCCTTATGATCGGCCCTGTGAGATGGGCCCCAAAAATGTGGCGCGCTTGCTGCGCCTGCTGTTATCCTTCGACCCACTTACTTACTGCGCAAATTGCTCGGCCAACCTTTAAGGCAATTGCGCCGCAAACATGCCCAGGCAGGATTGGGAAAATCTCAAAGAGATCTTTCACGCGGCCTTAACACTGCCGCCCGAGAAGCGTGCGACATATCTGGAGCAGGTCTGCACCGGCAATCTCAGCTTGCGCCGGGCGGTTGAATCACTCATCGAATCGCACGAAGAAAACAGCAATTTTGTTGATGTCCCGGCGTATCAAGCGGCGGCTCAAATGTTGGTGGATGGCGTACAACTCAAGGCAGGACAAGTGGTGGCCCATTACAAAATTGTTTCCTTGTTGGGCGAAGGCGGGATGGGCCAAGTGTACCTGGCACAAGACACGAAGCTGCATCGGAAAGTGTCGCTCAAATTTCTCTCGACAATTTTCGGGCAGGACCAAGAGTACATGCGTCGCTTTGAGCAGGAAGCACGCGCTGTCTCCGCACTAAACCACCCGAACATTCTTACGATTCACGAGATCGGTGAAGCGGAGAGCCATCGGTTCATCGCCACCGAATTCATCGAGGGACAAACGCTGCGCCAACGCCTACGAGCCGGTTTGGACATTGATGAGGCATTGGATATCGCAATTCAAATGGCCTCGGCGTTGGTGGCGGCGCATCGAGTGAATATCGTACATCGTGACATCAAGCCCGAGAACGTCATGATTCGCAAGGATGATGGACTGGTGAAGTTGCTTGACTTCGGATTGGCCAAAGTGTCACGACCGAAAGTGGCGTCCAGCTCTATAGATGGAGAAGCGCAAACCCAGTTCCTTGCCAATACAACACCTGGATTGGTGATGGGAACGGCAGCTTACATGTCACCAGAGCAGGCGCGCGGCGACACGGTGGATGAGCGCACCGATATTTGGAGTCTTGGTGTGGTGCTTTACGAGATGATTGCCGGTTGCTCGCCGTTTGTCGCTGGCACATCGAACGAAATCATTTCAGCGATCCTATCAAAAGAGGCACCCGACCCTCTGACACGTTATTCACATATCGTCCCGGAAAGATTGGAAGAGATTGTTGAGAAGGCGCTGACGAAGAATAGAGACGAACGGTATCAATCCAGCAAAGACCTCTTAATCGACCTCAAACGACTACAACACACTTTGCAGCTGAAAGCAGCCAGCGAGCGTAGCATCTCACCAGATCGGGTCGTCCCCGCAACTGCCGAGGGACAGGCCGCTGTTTCGAAGGCGGAAACCATCGCCGCAAGCACGCCGACAGCTTCCAGCGCTGAATACATGGTCAACCAAATCAGAAGTCACAAGCGCGTGGCATGGACTGGATTCGCAGTACTACTGCTCATTGTAGTCGCTGCATTCATTTATGTCTGGCGTTCCAGACAAATTGCTGCGCCTGCTGAAAGGATGAAATCCCTCGCCGTGCTGCCGCTTAGATCGCTCGATACCGATGACAATTATCTTGGGTTGGGTATCGCCGATGCCGTCATCCGCCGAATCAGTCAGACAGGGAAAGTCATCGTTCGCCCAACCAGCGCCGTCCGGCGCTACCTGAGCGAAGAAACTGATGCGCTCTCAGCTGCGAAACAATTGGGAGTGGATTCCGTGCTCGAGGGAACGGTGCAGCTTGCGAACGAACAATTGCGCGTCAGCGTCAACTTGCTACGTGTGAGCGATGGCGCTTCGTTGTGGGCCGACAGCTTCGACATGCACACGGCGGACATCTTCACGATTCAAGATACGATTTCGCAGCAAGTCGCCTCGCGGCTTCAACTCAAACTGGACCCGGCGCAACAGGCACACCTTAGCAAACGCTCTACGTCGAATCCGGAGGCTTATGAATACTATGTGAAAGGGCGAACTAACCTTGAAGGTATCACGACGTCGATTGGCGACCGTCAAGCGATCGATGCGGCTATTGCTTATTTCAAGAGGGCTATCGAGGTAGACCCGAAATATGCTCTCGCCTACGCTAGATTGGGTTACGCGTATTTGTGGCTCGCAAACTTTAACGAACCCGATAATCCTGTTTGGATAGAGCTTGCGCAACAGGCATTGTCTCAGGCTGAGTCGCTCGACCCGCAACTGGCTGAGACTCACTCAGCACGCTTCCAATATTATTTCAGCAAGTACGGAAGGTGGGATCTAGCTCAGGCCGCTCGCGAAGCGCGCCAAGCTGTGGCTTTAGATCCGAGCGTCGGTCATGTGGAACTCGGTACTATTTACGATCACTTAGGATTAGATGAAGCAACTGGCTTAAAGGAGTTTCAGCTTGCAGCGGAAATTGATCCCACAAACACTTTTGCTCAAGGACGTTTAGCCGAGTCGTACAAATTATATGGAAAGTTCAACGAGTCTAATGAGATAAATCGACGCTACTTTGGCGAATCGTATGCGCCGGCTTTGGTTGGAATGGGGCAGTTCGATGAAGCGGAGTCTTTGCTAGAGACGTCTGTGAAAAAGAACACGGGTGATTTGGTTAGCAGAAGTTATTTGGCGCTGGTCTTAGCCTTGAAGGGCCAGCGTAAGAATGCGGAAGCTGCCATACCGGCCATCCTTCAGCAGGCGCGAAACAACCGGGCATATCATCACATTACTTACAACATTGCGTGCGTCTATGCGTTAGAGGGCAAGACGGATGAAGCGGTCAGATGGCTGCAGACGACCGCCGAAACCGGCATGCCAAATTATCCACTCTTTGTGCGGGATCCACACCTGAACCGCATCAGAAAGGAAACAGCTTTCATAAAGTTTATGGCCGAATTACAGCCGCGTTGGGAGGGACTCAAGAAGGCGTTTTAGTAGTTCTAGCCATTGGGCTAAGAACCAAACGTTCGTTCAGGATCAAGAAGTATGCCCCAGCAAGATTGGGACAATCTAAAACAGATTTTTCACTCGGTCGTTGCGCTGCCCCCGCGTGAGCGACCTGCCTATCTCGATAAAGCGTGCGAAGGTGATCTATCTTTGCGAGCTGCAGTGGAATCGCTAATCAAGTCGCACGAAGACACAACTAATTTTGTAGATGCTCCTGCCTACCAGGCCGCCGCGGAAATGCTCGCCGACAACCGCGAATTTAAATCAGGGCATACGATTGCGCACTACCAAATCCGTTCCGTCCTCGGTGAGGGTGGAATGGGTAAGGTGTATTTGGCGCACGACACGAAACTTGATCGCAAGGTCGCATTGAAGATTCTGCCGCTGGAGTTAGCAGCCAATCAGGAGAGCATGAGGCGCTTTACTCAGGAAGCGAAAACCGCGGCTGCACTCCATCATCCGAACATCGCGCAAATCTTTGAAATTGGTGAGCACGACAACACGAGGTATATCTCTATGGAGTTCGTCGCTGGTGAGACACTGCGAAAGCTCTTATCGCGGCGAAGGATCGAGTTAAAGCGGGGACTTGAGTGGTCCGCGCAAGTTGCTGGCGGCCTTTCGGCAGCGCACGCACAAGGGGTGATTCATCGCGACATAAAACCGGAAAATCTAATCGTAACCGCCGCCGGCCAGGTAAAGATTTTGGATTTTGGCTTGGCGAAGTTAATGGAGAAACAAAACGGCGCAAGCGGCGAGAGTCAATTAACCACAAGGTACATGCACTCTGGCAATGAAGCGAACACGGTACCAGGAGTAATCGTGGGAACTGTATCGTACATGTCACCAGAGCAAGCACTTGGCGAAAAGGTGGACCAGCGGACGGATATCTTTAGTCTCGGAGTTGTGCTTTATGAAATAGTAACCAGCGAGCGCCCGTTTAAAGGCAAGTCGACGATTGACACGCTCCATGCGATCCTTAACCGGGAACCACCCCGCGCGACACAATCAAATCCACAACTACCAGCGGAACTTGAAGATATTCTAGGGAAAGCGCTCGCCAAAGAGCCTTCCGAGCGCTATCAACATGCTGGTGATTTCGAAATAGATCTACGTCGGCTTAAACGAGGCATCGAGTCAAATACTCTCACGAGCACAAAGACAACAGCCCTACATCAGAGGCGCGCTGCAACGTTCCATCTTAAATGGGTCGTCGTCGGTTTGGTGCTTATTGTTGCCTCTGTTTTTGTTGGTTGGTGGCTCGGAAGTTCGGGCGCAACTCAATCAGGCGTGTCGTCGTTGGCAAACGTTGCCCTCATTCCGCTGACGGCTGATCCTGGCTATGAAGGTGAGCCAACCTTTGCACCGGATGGACAAACGATCGCGTACGTTTCAGATCGCTCTGGGAACTTTGAGATCTTTCTCAAACAAATAGCTGGTGGTCCAGATCTCAACATAACCAATAACGCTTCGGACGACGTGCAACCAGCCTTCTCACCAGACGGTAAGCAGATTGCTTTCGTTTCCACACGCTCGAGCTCATCGAATCTTCTCTATCCCGGAGTTGACTATTCTTTATTGGGTGGCGACATCTGGGTGATGCCGGCGCTTGGGGGAAGCGCGCGGCGCATCGCCGAATCGGGCAACTTTCCCTCGTGGTCCCCGGATGGCTCGATGATTGTCTACACACGCGGCACGTCATGGTATCAACCGCAGATGCGTCGGGTCCCTGCACAGGGAGGAGAAGCGCAGGACATCCCAATTACATTCGCAGCCGGCGAACCACCGCAGCCTTTTTGGTTGTATCCCAGTTACTCATCGGATAACCGTTGGATCGTGTTTGAGGCGGGCCCTAACGTTTTCGTCGTGAGCGCAGAAGGCGGTGAGGCAAAGCGGCTCGTTAGAGGCAAGCGTCCCGTGTGGAGCTCAGATTCTCAAGGGATCATCTATTCAAACGCTGAGGCGGGCAAGAATCTTTCGCTTTGGCGAGTGTCGTTTTCACTGAAAAAGGGAGCTGTGTCGGGTGAAGCAGAGCCGCTTACAGTTGGCCGCGGGCGGGATCTTCAAGCAGCGATCTCGCGTGATGGGAAAATGATCGCCTACGCCGCGCAGGAGCTTGCTTTCAATGCTGAGATATTGCCCTTCGATGCCGAACAAGGCCGGCTGACTGGAACACCCCAACCGGCCACTTCAGGAAACAACAGCATCTACTTTTTGAACTTCTCACCCGACGGACGCTCTGTTGTGTTTGAAAACCATCTGGGCCATCGTGGGCACATCTGGCGAGTCGATATCGGTTCAACTCCGGTTCAATTGACGTCTGACACCAACTCAGATGATTCAAGTCCGCGCTGGTCACCTGACGGCCAGACCATCGCATTCGTTCGCCGAACAGCGCCCGATTCTCAGCCAACGCAACGGGGCTCTCTCTGGCTCATGTCAGCCGACGGGGCGAATCCGCACTTACTGATCGAAAATGCGGGCAGCCCTATGTGGCAGCCCGATGGCCGGGCCATAGTTTATGCCACGATCGTTGAAGGTCGTAATCAGCTCTTTATTTTCGATTTAGTGACCAAGGGCGTGCGTCGCCTGACGAACGGGCTGGGCACCGTACCGATCGGGACCTTTAGCCCCGATGGCAAGTGGCTGATTCATCAATCTAACGCCAGCGGCAACATAGACCTGCGCGCGTGGCCTTTGGCGGGTGGAGAACCACGTTTCGTGGTAGCCACGCCGCATCAGGATTATCATCCCTTCGTGTCACCATCGGGCAAGTGGCTCTACTTTCAACTGGACCACAAAAACATTTACCGCGTGCCTGGTCCAGCGCAGGACTGGCGTAAGTCCGACCCGGAAAAGATCACGAACTTTCCAGAGTCGGGATTGTTTCTGGAAGATCCGCAGATATCGCGCGACGGTAGGCAACTGCTTTATTCGAGGGGACGGATCACAGGTGATATTTGGATCCTGAACTTGCGTAAATAAAGTAAAGATCGATGAGAGTGTTTGAAGGCGAGAGGTTAATTTGTGGAGCAGAGGGGATCGAACACCTGACCTCCGCATTGCGAAACAGACGCTCGCAATACGTAAATGCTTGCTGTTTCGAAGGTTGCAGCCACGGAAGAAATCAGGGGTTTTACATTCTTTCCCATTCCTTACCATAGCGTATACGTCGCGTGCCACGTATTGGCCAGTTGGGATCTATCGCCTCCTCAAAAACATAAGGTGGCCGATTCGTCGTTCCAGGGTTAGAAGTGGTATCGGTCGCATTATTCCACAGGGTTCTTCCGTCCTCTACCGCATCCCAAATCGGAGTATTTGTATTCGCACTACCAGGAGGATCATCCCAGGACTCAGAACTCGTGCCTCCTTGAATAAAAACATTAACCTTTCGCCGCCCATCAGCTGTTGTGCCATGAAAAGTTGGTGTTGGTTGGTTGTAATAACATGGAGGACACCCGGCGGTATTTTGATTTCCAGTGCAGGCATACTGTCCATGAACGGAAGAAGGGAATGCGATTAACAATAGTAAAGCGAGCTTGAGCCGTAGGTTCATGGTTAGGGCAACCTCCTGGCATAAACGGCATGAAGGACGGGCCGCTATTTTTGTTTGTTCCGTTTCAGCTGATCCAGCGAGCCGTTATGGAATTGTTTTATCGCTTGTTGAAGAAGTTGGTGATCAAAATGTGCGTCGAAAGAATTATCGGCATTTACGATCAAGACAGACTGAGAGCCGAGTGCTAATTCTGCGACCTTCGTAGAGGGGTCGAGCGATACCAGCAACACGTATCTTTTGGTTTGCTCAAATGGAGGAAAATTCTGGTCACGTTGCGTAACCTCTACTCCGTCAAGTGTCACGGTGCCACCGGGTATTGGGACCAGAAACTCGTCGTTCTTAACTGGGAATAATTCACGCGGCAATTCTCGACGAGCGAATGACGCTCGCGGTGGGGCCTGAATAATCTGGTCAACAAGTCTAAATCTGTACCATGAATTGATCGTGTTGGAGTTGCCGAGATATCCAATCTCTGCAATGGGTTCTGCCAGAACAAGGCTAAAGCTCGACAGCGTTTTGTCCATCTCATCAGCGGTCTTAACTACCGGGTGGAGACTGATAGTTCCTGGTACAAGTACTTGCTTTTTGCCCCTCAGCTTTGCAAGTTCTACCGTCTCCTCAATCGTCAGCGACCGCCGATTTTCCTTTTGTTCCAGTTCTTCTAATCGTGGCGAGCCTTGTGAGGGCCTTTGAGAAAGCGTTGAAATGCCTACAGCGGCAACTGCCAACAAGACGCTCACCAGGACGATTGATTTTTTCATTGAACTTCTCCGAGCTACAGTAGAAACGTTTGAAACGACGCAATGCATGTTCCTGATTTGATCGAGAGAGAAGTGAGGATGATCCGCGTTTTTACTCATTATTTGGCGATGATACTCACAGAGAGGTTTACTAGCTTTGGGATTGATCGTATTCAACATCGGATAATCAAAGGACGTCTTGCGATTCGCTGCGATGTTGAAGAAGGTCGATGTAAGCTGAACGAGCGGCTACTGTAGGTGAAAACGCCTATAGAAAATTTCTTGATGTGAAGTCTTGTGGGTTGAGCAGTCCGAGGAAAAGTGATGCCGAGCTACTCATTTTTGATAACCTTTCAGATTTATGGATGCAACCCGCCCAGCGAGCGGTGATAGTTCGCATGACTAGTGAGTTGTTCGGGAACTTTACGGCGCAGCCGCCGTCATCTGAATCCAATGGGTATGCGGCGCTGGCTGAATACGACAAGGTTACCAATGGTGGACCGGCGATGCCAAAATTGACGTTGGAGACGCTGTCCATCCTGCATTACGGCTCTGGAGAAACGCTAATCAAAATGGGATTTCCGAGCCAGCGGAACTTTTCTCTACCCAGTCTAGGACTCGTCTCGCCGCCGGACCAAGAGAGCCCGACAACAGTCAGCAACAGCACAACCAAGTCCCACCACCTTGCATGAAGAAAATACGCAAGGTGCGGGTTCCGAGAAAAACTGCTACCGGCAGCCTCGATTACAATACGTGACCCCCTCCACCACAGCACATACTCAAAAGCGATCCACATAAGGGCAACAAGCGAATCCACAATCCAATTGCTTTCCGCGGCCACGCAGCAACTGCACTGATTACCAAAGCGACGGCGATGCGAATTTCTGCATTTCGACACTCTGCGGTAACTCAGTCGCGCTCGCTGATATCAACCAGGCGATGTTTATCGCTGCCACGGCTGCCAAGAACTTAAATAACGATGAAGTTTTGCGCGCCATTCGACCTTTGAGCACCTCCTAATGAACTTCCGTCGTCGAATAATGGATGCGACTATTTGCACCCACAAGCCGCGATTATTTTCGCGTATTCTCTCGGCATCCACATGATGAGATCATCGTAACCGGTTGACGCTGAACCCAGTTGGGTGGTTGTCTACCGGCCCCGGCTGAATGAATGAGTTCATGAACAAAAGTCCTTCGTAATGAACAGGCAGCACTTTCCCATAGATTTCCAAAACCGTCTTTGAAGGCTTCCTGCCCCCCGGACGTCAGGATAGTGTGATGCCACGCGAATCACTGAACCTTTTTCGGCAACATCGCGCAGATTACGAGGCATGGCTTCGGCATAGTCGAGTAACACGGCTACATCCGAGTGCCTCCCTTTTCAGAACCAAAAACCTGGCATTCACCAGTATCTTATGAAGCGCGTAGAGAGCGGCATTGTTTTTTCAGGCTTGATCATTCTTACGGTCGACCTCCACCCGGTCCAAATCCCACATCTTGATCCGTGTACCCGGGACGGTGCCTTCCCTGAAAGGCGTGAGCCGGCATACTTGATCCACCCGAGAACAACGGCAAGGCAACACTTCGTCTCTCTCGCTATATCTCCTCCCATAAAAAGTAGGGACTAGGATCACCTGTTTTAAGAAAATGAGCTGTTATTTGCCTTACTTGCTCCCAAAACATGCAATAGTGTTTTGATATGGGAGTCGGAGTGCCACCCATAAGGAATTCGAAATGATCTTCAGTCACTTGCTCAGTTGGCGCTATCGCCACCAAATAGGGCGAGTCTACATTGGCAGGGCTATGCTGACTACAGCCGACCGTGTTACTAAAACCAACCAGAAGCTTATAGTCATTCTCAGCCAAAAGTTCGAAGAAAAAAGGTTCTCTGTCGGCCAATTTCTCAAGAACATTGTCCAATTCTGCCTGGTTCCCGATACTCATCCCATTAATGGAGTTGGATAGTTCCTCTCGATCAAAAAACGTAACCATCAAGGTAATCCTCCAACGAATGGAATAGACGTGCCATCAGGTAATACCACGTTTAGCTGGCTTCCAGGATTAAGCATCCGTGGGAAATTACTGGTGCAGTTGGCGCAAATTGACGGATTGTTAATGTAAACCGTAGCCTCGGTAATTCCGTGCTGATTCATGTACGCCGCAGCGTGGCCCTCAACGTGTGTTCGAGTTAGCATGTCCCATCCCCGCCCCTGCTGGCGAAAGGGTACGGACTTTGCCGGTCCCTCCACGCCACTTATTAGCTCAAGATCACCCTGGGCGTGTCGTTTCGCGGCCTGTCACACCCCCTACTAACTTCACCTCGCTTACTCTACTACACTCCACAATCAACAACTTAAAATCAACTGCAAACATTACGTGTTAACCGTTGAGTTATTTCGTTTGGCGCAGGTCTCGTTAGAGGTTTGTCGCCTCGTTTACGCATGAATAGGTAGGGCAGATAGCAGCGTTTGCCGCACGTGGGCCAGATTTCTTGGTCCCCATTGGCGAAAGTGGCGCCCCTCGATTATCGCAGACTCGTTGATCGTGAGGAGAACGAGATGTGGTTCACAAAGTCACAGATTCAGAAATGCGACCGAGCACAAAAAACTACGAATCGCAAGCCAACTTAAAGCCGGATGGTCTCGAACGGGGAATACATGCCTGTACTGCAGAGTCCGGCACAAAAAGCGTAGCCACAAATTAAACATCGACGGAGGAAAAAAATGAAGAAGAGTAGACATTCGGAAAGTAGGCGTCGTTTCGTGGCCGGTCTTGCCAGTGCAGGCCTTGTTGCTCCAGCGCTGTTGACTGACAACCTGGCGCGTGCCGCCACGGCTCCGCCCTTCGAGGTTCGTCTGGCGCCCAAGTATTACCCAACAACCAACCATGTCCCCGAAATCAATGTTGCCGGCAAAGTCGCGATCATCACCGGTGCATCGCATGGTATCGGTCTGGCCGTGGGTCAGGCACTACAGGCATTAGGTGTGCAAGTAATTGGAACATCGAGAACACCTGCAGCCTACCCCGGACACCCGTTTCCACTATTAAATTTGGATCTCGTGGATCCAGCATCCATTCAGGGATTTGTCGCAACCGTATTGGGCCGTCCGGAAGTGCAAGGCGCTGGCGGCATCGACATTCTAGTGAATAATGCAGGTCGCGGCGTTGTTGGTGGCGTGATTCCCGTTGAGCCGAATATGTATTTTGGCGGTATTCAAACCGCACTGGCAACGCTCTACGGTGGGCACGTGGCTTTGACCAGTGCATTATTGCCGGCGTTAGCTGCAAGTTCCGCTAGTGGCTATGCGCGGATCATGTTCACTACGTCGGTGCAGGCCTATATTGATGGTGGGGGTGATTTAGGTATTACGTATGGCCACGGCTATACAGCCAGCAAGCGCGCATTGTTGTCCTATGCCAACGCCTTACGTAGAATTCTTGACGCTTCCGGATTAGCAATCAAAGTCTCCACACTCAATCCTCTGTGGGTGAAGACCGATATTGCCTCGGGAACAAGACCGATATTTCTACAACCTGTAGACGCCAATGGCAATGCCATCGGCGATCCAAATTTTCAATTGGTAATCGACGCATTTCGTGCTCTTGTCGCCAACGGCCTGCCGCCTTCGTATGCAGCGCAAGCGTATCTGCAACTACTGACAGCAACCAATCCTGAAGCAAATGTCGTTGTGGGTTCGGATGTGGAACCTTATGCTTCACAGGGCGGAACTGAGTCATTGATCACCATCCTAAAAGACGAGATGCGGCAATCGGCCGTCCCATGGGTAGCAGGGCCAAAGCAGGTTTAACAACCACGCGCGTGCGACGGTCCAGTCGCGCACGCGCGGTACCGGGCGAAACGGTTAGCACCTTGGCCGTTTCTTTAATACTGAGTCCTCCATAGACGCAACTCGACATTGCGCTCTGTGCATTAAAAACTTTGCAAGGCTTCGATGGCTGCGGGACGAAGGTCGAGAGCAATATTTGGAACGAGCTCGCTATTCGCGGCTCTAGCCCACTGGCGGAAGAATCCGGCTCCGTTCTGCACGTAGCCGGCTTCAACACGTCGCGGCTATCGAAACTACATACTCCGTCCGTTCGACGGCACGCTGGCCCATAACAAGGCGATAACTCGAATGGCATTTTGCCATGTCTCGTTGCTTTGCACAAAAAGTGAGTTTTGGGAATAGTCTTCTCTGCGGCCCTCTGCGTATCTCTGCTTTCTCTGCGTTTAACGGTCATTCCTACGCAGAGGCCGTACACAGAGGCCGCAGAGAAACCAATCAGATAAGCGGACTTTTTGTGCAAGCTATGTCTCGCAGCGGAAAGACACTCCTACTCACCGCATAGCACAATGGGATCAGGCCCTCGCCCGAACGCCAGACCGCGAGACAATCCCATGAACGATGAAGTCAGAAAACCTGGCTGAATTGCGCAAGGGCAAGCGGCCTAATGAGAGTCCTAAAAACCGCGACGAACGTCGGCGGGCAGCGTTAAGCGCGCTTCGGCAACGGAAACAGTTCGTTCGGCGACCTCCATGCGCAAAGCTTTTCTGGTTCCTAATTCGATGGGTTGCGCGACCCGCATTTCACGGATTTCCTTGTTCTCATCTACGCGGCTTTTCGCTTGAGCACAACCGCTGTCAGATCGTCTTTTTGTTCTGTGCCCTGACAAAAACTCTTCACCGCCGAACGAAGTCGCGCGATAACTTGCTCCGCGCTACAGTCGTGCGACTGACGTATGACTAATTCGAGCCTCTGCAATCCAAACTCTTCCCCCTTCGGATTCGCCCACTCGTAAAAGCCATCCGTAACCAGCACGATCATATCGCTTGAAGCGAGTTGTCTCACCAGCGGCTTCTCATACCCAACTCCCGCTATCATTCCAAGAGGAATTCCCTGAGCCTCCATATTTTCCAATGCGTCTGTTTCGTGCTTGTACCATAAAATTGGACCATGACCCGCCGACAGGATCTCGACTTCACAACTTGTTGGTTCGAGAAAGATCAACGCGAAGGTCACAAATCGGTTTGCCGCTAAATCGTCAGCCAGCAAACCATTGAGACGCTCGAGAACTCGGTGATGTTCATCGTCTACAATTAAGCTGGCTCGCGCATAAGCGCGGCATAAGGCACTGATGAGCGCTGGACCTATGCCATGACCGGTTGCATCTCCGAGACTTATTGCAAGACGGCCGTCCGGCAGGGATTGCCAGTCGAAGTAATCGCCCCCGGTTTCATTGGCAGGCTCATTCCATGCAGCAAGATCAAAGTTTTCCAGACTCGGCGACTTAGTCGGGAAAAGGCCCTGCTGTATCGATCTGGCAATGTCGAGATCGTGGTTCACTTGGTCGAGCTTGCTCTGAAGTTCAGCTTCTCGAAGGGCTGCAGCCACGTGCAGGCAAATCCGATGAGCAACAAAAGCAGCCAGGATGCCGCCGGTCAGTATCAAGCCCGCATAGACGAAGTACACAGCGATCGGAAATGCGCCAGGCTGCGTGTCAGAGTTTTGAAACTTCGTTGCCGTGTAGAAAACTACGAAAAGATAACCCAGTGCCGACAGTAAGCCGGTCAACGCCGTGAGTGTTGGACTCAACCTCAGAGTGGAAAGGATGATTAGTATGAAGTACAGCAGAACCGCGGGAGCAACCAGCACCTGGTAAGGGTTAAGCCATTGGGTTGCTAGTAATAAGAATAGCGCAACGGTTGGAATTTGACTCTCCACGAAGACGTTGAACGCCCATTTTTCTTGTGCGATTTCATTCTCATGTCGAAGCGCTCTCTTGATTGCTCGCAGCATCAGCGCTTCGTGCGCGATAATGAGGCCAAGAACGATAAACTGAAATACAACAAGCTGACGCTCGCCGGTTGCAATACCCCGGGCAAGAACGAAAACCATGAGAGCGCCCATCAGGCATAAGAGTCCGACATTGCGGTATGATTCGCTTTTGAGCGTTGCCTGATGAAATGCGTCGGATTTAAGTTCATCTTCAGTCATGCTCATTTTCAGTGATTAGCATGATGGCCCTTTTAACGTCGCCGGCGACGCTTTACGTGAAGTTGGGCCAGCGAGCGTGCCAGCGAGGCGTTGACTGAAGCGACTTCCTCGTCAGAGATTTTGTCGCGCAGCCGGGCTTCCGCTCGGCGTCGTGCTTCTTCGACTTTGGCTTCATCAATACGGTCAGCTTCAATGGCCATATCGGTAGCGATAGCTACCTCCTTACCTGTGACATCGACCATCCCCTCGCCAACCGCCAGGAACTGATCGCGGCCATTCTTGCGTACCAGCATTTCGCCTGGCACCATTTGTGTCATCAGCCGAATGTGATGAGGAAGAATTCCGATCTGTCCCTCCACCGACTTTAGCCCAACCATCTCCACATCGTCTGAGTAAACCACTCCCTCAGGTGTCACGATTTGAAGTTTTAGTGTCTTCGCCATGTGTCATCCTTCTCTGACTTCCTCGATAGCACCCTTCATGTAGAAGTTGCTTTCTGAAACATCGTCGTGTTTGCCATCGAGAATCTCTTTAAAGCCTCGCACCGTATCAGCCACGGGAACCTGTTTGCCTTCCCGCCCAGTGAACACCTGAGCAACACTGAATGGTTGACTCAGAAAACGCTGAACCTTGCGTGCCCGTAAAACGGTAGTCTTGTCTTCCGGCGAGAGTTCATCCATACCCAGAATAGCGATGATGTCTTGCAGATCTTTGTAGCGTTGCAGCACTACCTGCACTCGTCGCGCAACATCATAGTGTTCCTGGCCAACGATTTCGGGCTCGAGCGCGCGAGAAGTCGATGCCAAAGGATCCACCGCCGGGTAGATACCCAGTTCAGCAATTGCCCGTTCAAGCACAATGGTGGCATCCAGATGAGCGAACGTTGTCGCAGGCGCCGGATCGGTCAAGTCGTCTGCTGGTACATACACTGCCTGAAAGGAGGTAATCGATCCTTTCTTCGTCGAAGTGATTCGCTCTTGCAGAGCACCCATTTCAGCAGCGAGCGTCGGTTGATACCCAACGGCGCTTGCAGTGCGGCCGAGGAGTGAGGAGACCTCTGCACCAGCCTGAGAAAATCGGAAGATGTTGTCGATGAAGAGCAGCACATCCTGATTTTTTTCGTCGCGGAAGTATTCGGTGATCGCAAGACCTGATAAGGCAACACGCAGGCGGGCGCCCGGTGGTTCATTCATCTGCCCGTATACCAGTGCAATCTTTGATGACTTCAGGTCCTTTTGGTTGATGACGCCTGCTTCCGACATTTCGTTGTACAGGTCGTTGCCTTCGCGCGTTCGCTCACCGACGCCGGCAAACACCGACACTCCCCCATGGAGCTTGGCAATGTTGTTGATCAACTCCATGATCACTACTGTCTTGCCAACACCGGCGCCGCCGAATGCACCGACCTTGCCGCCTTTAAGGAAAGGGCAGATCAAGTCGATGACCTTGATTCCAGTCGGGAGGACCAGCGGAGAAGTCGATTGGTCCACGAGAGCCGGTGCCGGGCGATGAATCGGATAAAATTTCTCGGCCTCAACTGGCCCACGTTCGTCTACCGGGTTTCCAGTGACGTCAAACACCCGGCCCATAACTCCTTCGCCGACGGGCATGGTCATTGGCCCGCCGGTATCCTCGACCTCAAATCCTCTTTTGAGTCCTTCGGTACCGGACATCGAAATTGTCCTCACCCATCGATCTCCAAGGTGCTGCTGGACCTCGAGCGTCAGCTTCACTGGCTGGTCCTTGATTTTGTATTCCACGGATAACGCGTTGTAGATTCCGGGCAGACTGTCGGGGAATTCGACATCGACTACTGGTCCAGCGACTTGAACGACTTTGCCTTTACCCATATCAAACCTGCTTTCAATTACTCCTAACCTGCCTGGCCGCCGGCGATCTCCAGCAACTCCTTTGTAATGTTGGCCTGACGAAGTTTGTTGTACGCGAGACTCAGATCGTCGATCAGGTCGTTAGCGTTATCGGTGGCGTTCTTCATCGACACCATTCGGGCGCTTTGTTCACTCGCTTTGGCATTTAGCAAGACCTGATAGATGTAAATATTGAGGTAGTGCGAGAGGAGATATCCCAGGAAGGCTTTTGAGCTGGGCTCAAAAAGAGTCTCTTCAGAAGCGGATAAATCTATTTCGCGTTCGATTCCGGGGATCTCCAAGCCTTTGATCTCCCCCACTGGAAGAAATTCCAATGAGACTGGCTGCTGTGTCAGTGTGTTGACGAAGCGGGTTGCGAGGACACGTACTTCGTCGACTTCCTTTTTCAAAAAAAGATCGCGAGCACAGGCTGCGATCGCCCTCGATTCAGGAAATGTTGGCGAGTCGCCATAGGCAAACTCTGCGACAAGTTGCCGGCGAGTGGCGGCAACGAATTGTGCTGCTTTGCGTCCGGCGGTGATGAAAACAGTCGACGCGGGATCGAATTGTGCGGCCAAACGAAACAAGTTGCTGTTGAGTGCTCCACACAACCCCTTGTCTGCGGCAACCAGGATCACTGCACGTCTCTGAATCTCGCGAACTTCGGTTAGCGGATGATTGAATTCGCGCGTTGCAGTTGTTGCCTCGCGTTGGAAACGATATATCAGCCTTACGAATGGTCGTCCGGCCAGTGCAGCATCCTGGGCCTTGCGCATTTTCGACGCTGCCACCATCTGCATTGCCTTGGTTATTTGCGCCGTACCTCCAACCGATCTGATGCGTCTGCGAATGTCGCGGGAACTACTCATGCTTTCATCTCCATGTGTGTTTGAAAGTATCTACCGCAACTTTAAGCTCCCCTGCGAGGGCGTCGCTGACTGCCTTTTCACTCGCGATCTTCTGCAGCAGTTCGGCTTTGCGTAATGTCAGAAAGTCTGACAACCCGGTCTGGTATTCCTTGATCCGCTCCACCGGCACGTCATCCACGTAGCCTTGTTGCACCGACCAGAGAACCGCCACTTGGATCTCGACTGGAATCGGGCTGTATTGTGGTTGCTTGAAGATTTCGACGATGCGCTTGCCACGATCAATCTGTGCCTGCGTCTTGGGGTCTAGCTCGGAACCGAACTGGGCGAAGGCCGCAAGTTCCCGGAATTGAGCGAGCTCACCCTTGAGCTGTCCAGCGACTTGCTTCATTGCCTTTAGCTGGGCGGCTGAACCGACGCGAGAAACCGAAAGACCAACGGAGATGGCAGGTCGCACGCCCTGGTAGAACAGATCAGTTTCCAGATAGATCTGTCCATCTGTAATCGAGATGACGTTGGTTGGGATATAAGCAGAAACATCGCCTGCTTGCGTTTCAATTATGGGCAAGGCAGTCAGCGAGCCGTTGCCGTATCTCTCTCCAACTCGTGCGGCTCGCTCGAGCAACCGGCTGTGCAAGTAAAAGACATCGCCGGGATACGCTTCACGCCCAGACGGCCTCTTCAACACCAGACAGACTTGCCGGTATGCCACTGCGTGCTTGGATAAATCGTCAAAGATGATCAATGCATCCATACCGTGATCCATAAACCACTCGCCTATCGCCGCTCCTGCAAAGGGAGCCAGATACTGATTGGTCGCCGAGTCTGACGCAGGAGACGCGAGGATTATCGAGTAGGGCATGGCGCCTGCCTCATCAAGCACGTTGATGAGGCGAGCGATGCTGGACTGCTTTTGTCCTATCGCTACATAAATGGAATACAGCGGGCGAAAGTCTTTATCGCCGGAAGCTTCAGCAGCAATGTTGAGTCGAGCTTGATTGATCATCGTATCGATGCAGATGGTCGTTTTCCCCGTCGAACGATCGCCGATAATCAATTCACGTTGACCACGGCCAATTGGAATCATCGCGTCAATCGCCATGATGCCGGTTTGCATCGGCTGTCTGACCGGGCTGCGCTTGATGATGCCGGGCGCGAGTTTCTCGACCGGATATGCGACATCGCTGTCGATAGGGCCCTTGTCATCGAGTGGCTCGCCGAGCGTATTGACTACGCGTCCGAGCAGACCTTTTCCAACCGGCACCTGCAAAAGCTTCCCCGTCGCTCGAACTTCATCGCCCTCCTCGAGTTGCGTGTAGTCACCCAGAATCACGACGCCGACCTCAGTCTCATCGAGGGTAAGCGCAAGGCCGGTCACGCCATGGCCCAGATCAATCATCTCGTTCAGCATTGCATCGCTGAGACCTTCGATTCTGGCAACGCCGTCGCCTATTTCGCGGATCACGCCAACATTTTGTTTTGTGGCGGAAGTTTTGGCGCCCACGATCTGAGCTTCGATTTCCATTAATAGATTCGCCATCGATGGTCACCTCAACATACAAGCCGTACGATCACTTCGAT